>MDTD01189052.1_pt1 | contig 14012 bp, 15 predicted proteins | sample 811221 | NCBI WGS metagenome assembly MDTD01 (sample SAMN05326646, study PRJNA326480) | marine metagenome | isolation source: seawater | place: Pacific Ocean: South West | collected 2011
TAGATCCCAGTGCAAATACCGAGGAGAACTGGTGGTGGGGCATTAGCCCAGAAGGTATCGGCTCCGTTGGAATGCTTCTCAACTTCGCTGTCACCTTGATCGTAACGCGCTTCACACCCCCACCCCCCGCACACGTACAAGCAAACGTCGCGGCGATTCGCTTACCTTCCGTGGAGAAGCTAGAGGGTGCTGATGAAGCACCTGCGCACTGAGTTGTCCGCATATCGGAGACAAGACTAAAGCCACGGTGAATCGGCTTCGCTTTCCTATGGCTTTGTAGTTGACCCCCACGGGGGCAGACCCTATATTCCCGCGGCTCCGGTCCAACCGGGCACCCAAGGTCGTGTGATGAAAGAACCCAAACTCGTTGTAGCCATCGATCAGATCCCCGAGCCTGGCTTGGTGATCGAGGGCGAACTGCCGCCTGAGTGGCTAGAAAGCTCGCTCTTGGAGCCATATCGAGCAACGGAGCCGGTAACGATCAACGTCGAAGTGAAGGCGATCAACACCAGTGTTATCGTCCAAGGCTCGATCCAAACGACCCTGAAGTTCGTATGTGGACGAACGACACAAATTGGCTCAATGCCGATCGAGATCGAATTTAACGAATTGTGCCAGCCGACAAATCAAGCGTTCACGAAATTGGGAGATGGCATCGAATCCGACCTGATTGGAGACGAACCGTATCTCTACGACGGACGCGACTTGGACGTGGAACCGATCCTTCGTGAAGAAATCGTACTTGCACAACCCCCCTATCCCCACGTAAGTGGAGAGAAAAATTCGGAAGAAAAAGCTGTATGGTCGAGCGGCGCCGGAGAAATCGACGCACGCTGGGAAAAACTTAAGGGCCTTAAACTTAACTAAGGTCTCTCACCGCCCGTAGGGCATATCAGGAGGACGCCATGGCAGTCCCAAAAGGAAAAAAAAGTCGCGCTAAGAAACGATCTCGACGTGCGCAACACGACAAGATCACACTAGCGGGCATGACCATTTGCCCCCAGTGCGGCGCCGACACCCTCCCTCACCGCGTTTGCAGTGAATGCGGCTATTACAAAGGCCGTGAGGTGGTTGAGATCGAAGAAGAGATGATGGACGACGAACTCGAAGAAGTCGCTGGTTAACTCCATGCACTTCTTCGTGGGAAGCGACCACGCGGCGATCGAACTACGAGGGTCGATCACCCAACATCTCATCGGGGCTGGCCATACGGCTGAGGAGATAGGTCCGCGCGCAGGCGAGCGTGTGGATTACCCCGACCAAGCAGCGATCGTTGCCCGACATGTAGCGTCCGACCCTGGCACGAAGGGTATTCTTGTGTGCGGGACAGGCATTGGCATGTCAATCGCTGCAAATAAGATCCCAGGCATCAGAGCCGCACTCGTCCATGATCCGTTCACGGCTGAAATGGCAGCGATGCATAACGACGCCAACGTGTTATGCCTCGGTGCGCGACTCCTGGCAGACGCATACGTCTTGCACCTGATCGATATCTGGCTCGAAACAGAATTCGAGGCTCGACACAGCACTCGTCTAAGCAAGATCGCGACACTTGAGACGTCGTCATGAAGTGTCCCTTCTGTGGCTCTCTTGAAAACCGAGTCATTGATTCGCGACTGGCACGCGAGGGACACTCTGTCCGGCGTCGACGTACTTGCTCTAGCTGCTCCGGACGCTTCACGACCTATGAGTCCGTCGTGAAAACGGTCATTGAGGTTGTGAAACAAGACGGACGGACTGAACCTTTTGATCGGGACAAGGTTCTGAGAAGTCTCAGACTCCCGTGCCAAAAACGACCGATTCCTCAAGAAGTCCTCGGAGAATTTGTCCAGCAGCTCGAACTCGATCTCGCAGCCAATCCTCGGAAGCATATCCGAAGCGACGAGGTTGGCGACCGCGTATTAACCTTCTTACGAGACTTAGACCACGTCGCCTATGTGCGCTATGCCTCCGTATACCGCTCTTTCAAGAGCGTCGACGAATTCATGGCTGAACTTGAGCGACTGCAAGAAGAGTCCTCTTGACGGAACACACTCGCTGGATGAAGCGAGCGCTGGATCTCGCGGCGCTCGGACGCTATACGGTTAGTCCGAATCCGATGGTTGGTGCCGTCATCGTCCGCGATGGTGTGAATGTCGGTGAGGGATTTCACCACCGCGCGGGAGAAGCCCATGCGGAGATCAACGCCCTACGTGCAGCTAGTGAGAAGGCACAAGGCGCAGATATCTACGTGACGCTTGAGCCCTGCTGCGTCCACGGTCGAACACCTCCGTGCACGGAGGCTGTGATTGCGGCAGGAATCAAACGAGTTTTCGTTGGCGCAACCGATCCCAACCCAGACGTCTGTGGAAAGGGTATCAATGCGCTGAGAGAGGCGGGACTCGATGTAGTAGAAGGTCTTCTTTCGGAGGAGGCAACCTGGCTTAACCGAGCATTTAACACCTGGATCACCACCAAACGTCCGTGGGTCACACTCAAACTGGCCGTCACTCTTGATGGGAAAACAGCTGCCTCAACCGGCGCCAGTCAATGGATCACGTCGAAAGCGATGCGAGAGCATGTTCACCGCATGCGAGCTGCCTCCGACGCCATCATGGTTGGTTCTGGAACTGCACTGAAAGACGATCCCCGGCTCGATGTTCGAGACGTCGAGCCCCTTTTCGATGGTGGTGTCTACAACCACCCCCTTAAAGTTGTTGTGGCCTCTCGCGGGGGTCTCAAACCTAACGCGCGAATGCTCGCCAATGGTTCAACGCTCTTGGCCACGACCCATGAAGCGGCAGATGACCTTACGTACCCGACGAGCACAGGCGTGCAAGTTGTTAGCCTGGACTCCAGCAGCGAGGGGGTCGACCTAGACGCTCTGATAAATGTTCTGGGAGCGCGCGAGAACACACCGATTACCTCGATCTTTCTAGAGGGAGGCCCCACACTGGCTGCTTCCTTCATTCAACAAGGTCTTGTAGATGAACTTCGACTTCACATGGCCCCCAAGCTGATGGGAGGAGATGGTCTTTCTGCACTCGGTACGCTCGGAGTACTAGACCCTGCCCAATGCCCTCAACTTAAGATTGTGGAAACATCGGTCATCGGATCTGACATCGAAATCGTCGCAACTTTCAGGTAAGTAGTACTCATGTTTACCGGCTTAATTATCGACGTAGGAACACTGACCACCATTCGACACGACACGCATGGAACCCGCGTGCGGATAGAGTCAAAACTCGATCCCAAGGTGGTTGTTGAAGGGGCTTCCATTGCAGTGAACGGCGTATGCCTCACAGTCAAGGAACCAGAGGGATCCAATTTTGAAGCGGACTTGAGTCTTGAGACACTTCGAAGAACGACGTTCACCGACTTGAGCGCAGATACAAAGGTGAACCTCGAACCGGCGCTTGCACTGGGAAGCTCCATGGGCGGGCACATGGTGCAAGGTCATGTCGACGGGCTCGGAGAGGTGGTCGGTATAGAGCCTGCTGGCGAGTTCCGAGAGATTACGTGGCGCCTTGCGGAGTCTCAGATGGCTGAAGTCGTCGAAAAAGGCTCGATTTGCATCGACGGAATTAGCCTCACAGTGGCGAAATGTACCGCTGATACAGTGACAGCGGCTATTGTTCCCCACACAGACGCCCATACAAATCTTCAGTTCACAGCCATTGGCGATAGCGTGAACATTGAAACCGACATCATTGGCAAGTATGTTCGGCGGACACTGTCCCTGATGAACCAAGAATAGTCGACTCCGACGGAGGACTTCGGATGAAACAATCGCTAGGATGTTTAATGGCCTGTGCTCTGCTTGTCGCCTGCGGTGACGACTCCAACGGAGGCGGAGATGGCAACTGGGGCCCAATTGCGACGCCGGCCGTAAAAATCACCGTGCAAGAGAGCCTCAGCCTGGATGATTTCCAAAGTGAAGTATCCAACGACAGTGCACTCGCATCCGCTGCCCAAGGCCTGACCTTGGCGGATGCCGGGCGAGTCGAAAACGATCGCAACGCAACGGTAATTTGGGGAGAGGGCTTGAATGTCGACCAATCACCTGCTGGAGCGGTAAAGCTGTGTGATGCGCAAGGATGTGATGTGGCCATTCAGGGACGAAAGAACGGTCAAGTCTTCTGGCTTGACGCCAATGGTGCTGAAACGAGCATGCGGCCAATGGGACAACCAAGCCTTCTGAAGACGCTACAAGGGCACGACCTGAGCAATCGAACGGTCCTTGAGCCCATGGCCATGCGTGGCCTTGGAATCACAATGGACGCTGATGATGTCCCTGCGATCGATTTCAAGAAGCGCCGTTTTGTCGCGTTGAATACCTTCGGCGAGCTTCTGGACGTCAACCTCAATGAGGTCACGGATATGGTCACGGCCGGTGGCGGTTTCGACTCGGTCGAGGAGATCCAGTACGTCCGCGAAGAAACGATTCGAGAGACCTTGCGTGTCATGGACAACTTAGATGTTGCCCTTTGGCTTAGCCAAGGAGTCAGAGAGGCACGCAAAACAGGCGACAATGCTGAATATAGAACCGTCGGGCTCACCGTAAACAGGGCGGTCTACGGGGAAAAGATCGTTACACGACAAGAGATCGAGACAATGTGGAGCGACAGCGTGGCGAACGGGCCGGGAATCTTGTTTCTTGCCGCAAGTAACAGCCACTCTGACGGACACCCCGATCAACCCGAGTCTTCTAGCTTGTGGATGAAGTTGGAGGACACTTCACGCATTCTGATTGGCGTCCGGGGAGATGCGGATACGAATGCCATCATTCGTAGTGCAACGCTCTTCTTCAATGCGTTTATGGATGGGGAAACAACACTTGGTAACGCCATCAAGAAAGCCAATGCGGCCATCCAATCGAGTGGTGCTCAACTCTTATCGAATCAGGATGACTTAGAACAAACCTACCTACGCTCGTATGAGGACGTTTGGAAGAATGCTCCTGTAACCCCCTCTGGTGTCCGCCTCACTGTACCAATCGTCGGAACTCCTCAATGTGGTGAAGGGGACGGCCCCAAACAACCAAGGGAAGAAGACTTCGCTACGGCCTGGGCGGACATTACCTTCGAAGATGCCTATTTCTCGGGCAAACGTGTCATCGACTCCCAGAGTCTTAAGGTAGATACGAACATCCGTGGAGTCCTGACGGGCTTTGAAGTCGGTGACCACGTCTACATCGAGACCTTCGGCGACATGGATAAGGCGCAATTTCAGGACTTTCATGCCTTTGGAATTGGAACGATTGAAAAGGCAGAATTCAATGACGAAGGCCAATACGTTATCGAATTCACGGGTCCAGCCCACGTGGCAGAGTACCACGACGAAGACGGCTACAATTGCGTCATGGTCAGTCCTTCGTTGGCAACCACAACAGGCGTTCTAGCAACGCTTGTGTTGACCCCCTAGGCACCAGACCCTATAAGTCCGGCAGGAGAGGCACTTTGACAGACGAAACACAGACACAGAACACGCGCTATGCGGTCGTTGTCGCCAAGTGGAATAGCTTCGTCACTGACGGACTACTAAAGGGTGCAATCGATACCCTCGAGGCAAAAGGATTCGAAGCTCAGGTGTTTGAAGTACCGGGTGCATTCGAACTTCCTCTCGTTTGCCAAGAGGCGGCCAAAAGTCCGGCTTTTGCGGCTGTCATAGCCCTGGGTGCAGTGATTCGCGGGGATACTCCTCATTTCGATTACGTCTGTACCGGTGTAACGCAGGGGATTACCCAAGCAAGCCTGACTACGGGTCGACCGATTGCGTTCGGTGTTCTAACTACCGACAATGTTGAGCACGCCATTGCACGGAGCAGGGACGACGCTAACAATAAAGGCGCAGAAGCCGCTCTTGCTGCCATTGAAATGGTGGATGTACTCGAATCGATACCGACCTAGTTGCCTTCGGAGAACACCATGGGAAATCGCCGCCGTTCCAGAGAGCTCGCGCTGCAAACGTTATATGCCCTCGATCGAACGAAGGGACAGGAAGATTCCGGGATGGTGGATGAAGCCATTTCTCACATGAAGACGTGGACACAGGATGACACCGATGAGGCTGAGGACGCTCCTGCGCCTACCGAATCAAATACAGACATCAACGCGTTCGCGGAAAAACTTGTTCGAGGTGTCATCGCAAACATGCAGAGCATCGATAACGTGATCGGTGAATATTCCACCAACTGGAAGGTTCCCAGGATGGCGCTCGTTGATCGTAATGTGCTTCGCTTAGCCGCGTTTGAGCTTATGCACATGAACGAAATACCACCGCGCGTTACCTTGAACGAGGCCATCGAAGTGGCCAAGCGATACGGTTCAAAGGATTCTGGCGCATTCATCAACGGAATCCTTGATCGGGTAGCAGCGCTGAAGAAAAACGCGTCGGAGAAAAAGCATTAGTACGCCTGGCCATGAAGGACCTCGCATCGACTTTGTAGACAAAGAACTGCGAGCTCTGGACGAACGCCAAGGCGACATGTTGGTACTAAGCGTCTTTCTCGATGAGCGACCTCTGGAGGGCCTTACTGGCCTCGTGGACTGGCGTCTGCGGGGTGCTCTCAGTAAATGGTTTCTGGGAGGATTTGCCACTGGAGCGTGGGGAGAGCGCGTTCTCTACCCAATTGACTCACGGATGAACTTTGAATCCATCCTACTTTTCGGTTTGGGGAATCGCACTGAGCATCGAGCAGACCGTGCGTTGGCAGTCGCAAGAGCGGCACTGGAAACATCGTCGTCCTTGAATGCGAAAACACTGACATGCGGACTATTCGGTCTCGACGAGCTACCTAGCCCATTGGCACGAACCGGACGCCAGTTGTTGGAACTTCTTCAAGGGTCAGACGCTCTTGAGCGAATCACCCTGGTGACAGGCCCCAAAGAGCGCGACATCTTGCAAGCACAACTCGAGTCTGAGCTTTAAATGCCTTCCCTGGTTATCGAGTCGCCTTGAGATAGCCGCTCGTTTTTCCTCCGAGCTTACTTATCGGTGCGTTCACACGAACCTTGCAGCGTACACCGTAGACCTCGATAACACGGAAGCCCATGCCCGCAATTGCCCCCTTATCACCGACCTTCACCCCGTGTGCTGAGCCCTTGTTCAGCACGAGATAGGTCGTGTTTCCAGCAGCACTGCGGCTGATGACCTTTACGTTATACCGAACAACCGTCGGTCCATCCTTGACGACCTGCTTTTTAACACATCGATTCCGAACGCATCGTTGCTTCGAGGAACACGCTGGTCGACATCCGGTGGATGGCAACGCCTTCTTCTTGCACACCCCCCCGCGGCATACTTTGCCGGAAGGACACCTTACGCCACGACATGGATTGTTCGACGTACAGCGATTGGTTGTTACATTACATGTTTTTCCACGCGGGCAGGGACCACCACAGGGTTCAATCTCGGGAGCCACACATCGCCCATCGACGCACCGCTCCTCGCCCCGGCATTTGTCACATGGATCCAAGCGCTTTTGCTTATAGGATACGGTGTACTTGGCCTGGCCAGAATTCGCACGAAAACGGACCCAGTAGGCTGACTCAGCAGTTGCCTCCCAGGCGAGTTTGTATTGGGTTGTCATCGAATCCAGTTGCGCACGCGCAACCTTGTCCTTATTCGAGTCGAAAACGGTAATATCACCCATCAGATCGTGGGAACCCACGAAGGGGTCTCCTACGACAAACGTGAGGGTTACCTTACCGTCTCCCATCGGAACAACTCGCTTCCAGTCAGTCTTATCACCCTGCTTGGTGTTAAGTGCATCTTGGACTTCCATGTCTAAAATGATCTGACGCGCCATCTTGGCTTCGAGATCATCGTCGACATATGAGCGCGGGCAGCCCGCAATAATCCATCCTAAGAGACACACAACTAGGAAATTTGGACGCATGAATGACGCTCCCGATTAAACGAGTTCGGATACACAGCCGACATGTAACACATTCATCACTCAAGATAAATGTGTTGTGCCAGCTTGATGCGAGTCGTTAGTCGGACGATTTCTTGGAGCTTCGAACTTTCTCAAGTGCCTTCTGGTACTCGATTTCGTAATCGCTCGTGCCTTCTGTGAGGTTCCGAATACGCTTCTTCACTTCCACGTCCATTTGGTCAGCAACACCCAACTCTTTCTTGAGAATGGGAGCAATGACTCGCCGTAGGTCAGTGTCTTCACCGTACACCTCATCAACATGACGTGTCTGAAGAAGCATCTCTACCATTTGATTCGTAATCCACTCTATGGCGTCTTCACCCAAACCAAACTGCTTCTCACGAGCCAACTTCCCCTTGATCTTGTGAGTGTAGGAGTAGTCTAGATTACGCATGGCCACGATATCCTTGGCCTTTTCACCTAGTTCACGATCCGTCCGACGGTACTCCTCGACAACACTCGCCATGTCCAACTCGACTTCCTCATGAAGGTCGGGCTCCACCTCAATCAGTTCTTGGCTGATTAGATTCGTGACGACCATTTTGGAAATCGAGGGAATTCGTTCGCGGTAAATACGCACTAGGGACCTCCCGTATTCGAAAGCGTGAGGGCTCCTACCACACGAGATTCTGGCTGTCAGTAAGGACTTTCTCACCATGCAGAGTTTCTGGGTTCAAGGGGCCAGCGTATCCCGATTAGCTCCCTCTTGGAGTCCAATCATCCGTTAAATCGGTCCCGTATGAGAAATCCCCTTGCATAGAAGCGAGATCCTTATTCACTCCAACTCCACCCACGGAATAAGTGAAGTGACTGGAGCGTCATACAACATTTAAGCAACTCCTGATTTGCCCGGGAACGGCGCAACCGCTAGACTACGCGCCCTGGAGAACCCCCTGGCTACTCACCTCACCCAAGAGCGCCTGTGAAACGAATAGCGGTAGTATTATTTCTGGCCCTGACCATCATCGGGTGTTCGGACACGAAGAAGAGTGGTAACGGCGATGGCAATGGTCCCGGAATCACCTGGCAAGATACTGGAGCACCAAATCCCGACGAACCTGACACCTTCATCGACTTTGATTCGGACATCATCCAGTGCGAACCAGGAGAAGTCGTCTGTGGCACTCCGTTTTCTACGCGAACCTGTGGCACCTTTGGTTCATCCTGGGGAGAAGACGTTCCATGTCCCGACGGCAATGGTTGTCTCGACGGGATCTGCATCCCACAGGTCTGTCTCCCGGGGGAGAGTACGGGGGTCTGCTTGACGCCCGCTTCCCATGAGCAATGCAACTCATCGGGAACCCAATGGGGTGTCAACCAGTGTGAGAATGCAAAAAAATGCGTACAAGGAATCTGCATTGCGAGTCTCTGCACCCCTGGAGCGAGGATTTGTAAGAGCCCAACGCAGGTTATGGAGTGCGATGTCAGCGGTGATTTCTGGAACGATGGGGAAATATGCTCCGCGGGTGGCCTTTGTAACGACGGCTTCTGTCTGAGTCCCTGCGACGTTAATATCAAGTCCGGTTCCTACCTCGGGTGTGACTACTGGGCCATGGACCTCGACAACATCGAGGAGAGCGAAACTGCGCCGATCGGGATCGTAGTGAGCGTGCCTGCCAACAAAACGGCGACCGAGGTCAAGATTTCGACCGCAGGCGTTCAACTTGATCCAGCGACACTCGGTGTTGCAAACAGCCTTGTACAGCCTGGCGAAGTTAAGACGTTTGTCCTGCCGGCTGGTTTCGATATCGACGGAACGCAAAAGACCGACAAGACCTTCCACATCGAGACAACTGCACCGGTAGCAGTGCACCAGTTCAACCCATTGAATGGTGACAATGTTTATACCAACGATGCCAGTCTGTTGCTTCCTTCCAACGTGACAGGACGCGAGTATGTCGTGATGAGCTGGCCCCACCGAAACGATGGGATCACACTCCGAGGTTTCTTCACGGTCATTGCAACGCAACCTGGATTCACAGAGGTTAAGGTTGTTCCGTCCTCTCAAGTTGTTGCCGGATTTGGCGTCGCCCAACTCACACCCGGAAACCCCTACCTTTTCGTTCTCAATCAGGGCGAGGCAATAAATTTCGAAACTGATGGCGAGCACGGGGCAGACCTCACCGGAACCACCGTGCGAGCTTCACAAAAGATATCCGTCATTAGCGGGCATGAATGCGCCAATGTTCCTCTGGGGATCACAGCATGCGACCATATGGAGCAACAACTCTTTCCTTTGGAGAGTTGGAGCACAGAATACTTCGCCGATGCATTCAAGGCGCGAAGTGCGGGACAGGTAGACATCTATCGAGTCATCGCGGGTGATACAGATGTCACCGTAACCACCCAACCTCCTGTTCCGGGTTACGAGACGTTCAAACTGCAGAAAGGTAAGTGGATCCAGTTTGCATCCCCCGATTCATTCCGCATCAAATCGGACGGACCGATTCTTGTGGGCCACTACCTCACGGGTGCGAACTATCCTGGAGCCGTCGACCGCCCTGAATGCGAGTTTTCAGCTGTAGGCAAACCCGAGCCCATCGGTGACCCCGCCTTTACTCTGGCCGCGCCTGTGAAGCGCTATCTCAAGGAATATGCGGTCCTTACGCCACCGGGGTACATGGACGGCGAGAACTACGTCAATATCATCGCTCCAGACGGTACATCGGTTACGATTGACGGCCTTCCATTGACCGCTCCCTTCAAATCTATACCCGGGACTGGTTATAGTATCGCAACCCAGGGGGTTGTTCCGGGCGTCCACACGGTGAAAGCGGATAAGTCCTTCGGTCTGACTGCCTATGGCTACGATTGCGATGTTAGCTACGCCTACCCAGGTGGCCTCAAACTCCAGAGCATCGACGAATGAAAAAAAACATCCAACGACTCTTTGTGCTGATTGCTGCACTCACCCTCTTGGGGGGATTCAGCGGTTGTGCCGACGATAGCGGCAACTCGGGAGACTCCACGTGCAAGTCCGATTGCCACTTCAAGCAATGTGGTGATGATGGCTGCGGTAACAGCTGCGGGACATGTGGACCTGGAACGGCCTGTATGTCTTCACAATGCGTACAAGCAGGGACCCAACCGACGCCTGATACAGTCGAAACACCCACCGCCGATGTTGTCACACCGGATGTTCCGGCTCCAACCGGAACAGATGAAGACGGAGATGGCGTCGGTGACGACCAAGATAACTGTCCTACCGTCTACAACCCGACTCAAGCGGATTTAGACAAGAACTATATAGGCGACGCATGTGATCCCGATATCGATGGTGACGGAAGTATCAACGACTTGGATTGCGACCCCACGAATCCGGCCATCCACCCCGGTGGGCGTGAGTACTGTGGTACGGGCATCGATGAGGACTGCGATGGTGGCATCGATGAGGAGGATGCCTGGGATTGTGAAAACTTCTATTCCGACGCCGATGGCGATGGCGCAGGCCCCTCCATCACAGAGCGATGCCTATGCGAGCCTGAGGGCGACTACAAGGTTCAAGTCGGAGGGGATTGTGACGATAGCAACCCTGCTGTCGGACCTCTTGCGGAGGAATTGTGCGATAACGCGGATAACAACTGCAATTTGCTGACTGACGAGGGTTGTGACGACGACTTGGACGGGTACTGCGACTCAACGATGCAAATGATTGGTAATCCGAGCATATGTCCCAAGGGTGGGAATGACTGCTATGACTATTCGGCAGCGGTCTATCCCGGTGCGCAAGAGATTCCGGGAGACGGCGTCGACAACAATTGCGATGGGATCAAGGAAGGCGAAGGCGGTGAAATCGACTGTAGTTGCCCAAACGCCTGTGTCGGACAAACACCTCAAGACTTTTTGTGTGCCATCGACATGTGTTGTCAGAACTTAGTGATTAACCAGGGAGCAACCAGCCCAACGGGTGACACGATCAACGGGGCCTGGGGCGCCATCGCTCACTACGGCAATGCTAACAACGACCTCACCCCATTTAAGGGTGGCTCCTACGCGATCATCGGCTCAGGATCTTACGATTCACTGACTCATCAGGACTCGCTCTCTGGCTCGGGTTCGCTACAGGATCCATACAGCAACGAAGCATCACAGATGCACGATGCGGTAGAGTTCCACGTCACGATGAAAGCACCCGACGGAGCAACAGGTTTCTCCATCGATTACATCTTTATGTCGGCGGAATACCATGAGTGGGTCGGTACTTCGTTCAACGACAAGTTCTACATCGTTCTGGAAGCAGCCTCGACCAATGGCGGACAACCGACCGTCATCAACTACGCCACATGCTCCAATCCAAACAGCTATCACGACGCCATTATTGATGGCCAAAAGGTCTGCTACATTGCCATCAATGCGGCATTTACCGAGCCGTGTCCTGGCGCCTCAACCAACATTGCGGGAACCGGACATGACTGCGCGGGTGGCGGCAGTTCGACGGGTTGGCTAACAACAACATGGCCGATTGTGGGTGGTGAAACAATGAAGCTGACCTTCCACATTCATGACACAGCCGACCAAGCCTTTGACTCCCAAGTGGTCATTGACAACTTGAACTGGGAGGGCGGCGAGATCACCAAAGGTACGGCGTCGCACAACTAAGCGATGTTACGCTCCGATGGCGTAGAAACGACCCGCCCGAGTACCGACGTATATCGTGCCATCGACGACACATGGCGTAGAATGCATACGACCACCTAGTTTGAGTTCCCAGACATCCTTCCCCGTGTTTTTGTCCAGACAACGCAGCCGGCCGTCGAACGCGCCGAAAAGCACTCTGTCGTCAACCACAACGGGGCTGGACCAACTCGCACTTCCTATCTCGCGATGCCAGAGGGTTCGGCCCGATCGCGCATCGAGGGCTAGAACATCTCCGCCAGCACTCGGGATAAAGACTGTTTCGTCGACCAATGCAGGCGTCGCCCAAAATCCTCCGCTAGCCTCTCTCTCCCAGACTTTCTTTCCATCCGATCGCTGAAAGCACTGAACGAATGAATAATTGTCCTCGGCGGCAATAAACACGCGATCCTTGTAGACCACTGGTGAAGCGTCCGTGTCATCGCCTGTTTTTGCTTTCCAGCGCATAGAGCCATCACTGGCGTTGAGGCTGAACAAGATACCGTCATAGGTCGCACAGTAATACTCGCCTTCGTGCACCGCTGGAGAGGTTTCGGAGCCATAAGACCCTCCCTTGCTGCCTCGATTGATTCCTCCGACGAAGGTCTTCCAGTGAAGCTCGCCAGATCGGGGATCAATACATCGCGCATAGCCGGTCTCACCGGCTATATAGAGTCGGTCATTGACGATACAGGCCGACGAATCTAGGTCTCGGCGCCATCGGAGTTTCCAAAGAACATTTCCAGTCTTCGCATCAAGACATCTCAGGTGGTTGTCGACGTTCCCCACGTAGAGACGATTTTCGTACATACACACGCTAGATTTGAACATTCTCTGGCCCGCGAATCGCCACCTTAACCGACCAGTTTCCGCTTCCAATGCGTACACGTGACCACCCTGACTCGCGATAAATACGTAGGAACCAAGTTTCGCAGCCTGGCCCGTCCATCCGGTTCCCCGCCACACATGAGGCTGTCCGTAATAAGAGCTTTCAAAGTCGAGCATCCGGTGCTTCCACTTTATTCGAGGCTTATCGGGAATGGGACCGGTTCCATAAAAAGTGTGGGATGGATTGCCCCGGAACATCAAGACGGTGTTAGTCGATGATGAGTTCTTTCCATAAGACCATGGAGCAAGGTCTAAGGGCCCTCCTTCACTGTAACTTGCGCGATCGACCGCACCTCGTAATCGGCGTGGTTTATCGAAGGGATCGACCTTGGCAGTTCCAGCTGCTGATACAAATGGGGACATCGCTGATGCGGCGACTAAACATGTTCCTTTTAGAAATTCTCGGCGGTCCATCATGTCCCTCATTCGCGTTGCACCCAGACTTCCAACGAAGCTAAGCAGGCGGATCTACATCGTCAACAATCTGGGACGCTTCGGAAGCATTCCAATTTAGCCAGCTTTGAGGTACACACTTTGTACTCAACCAGGAGAAGACCCAAATGACACGAACCGTCATGGATGTATTCGCCCA
>MDTD01124353.1_pt1 | contig 14008 bp, 11 predicted proteins | sample 811221 | NCBI WGS metagenome assembly MDTD01 (sample SAMN05326646, study PRJNA326480) | marine metagenome | isolation source: seawater | place: Pacific Ocean: South West | collected 2011
AATAATAACAAATATTGACTCAAATATTAATTTTTATAAACTGAAAAAATATTACCCAAGAAAAATTTTCATTTCAATTCAAAATGGTGTGAGGATTGATAATATTTTTAGAAATGAAAAAAATTTAATATGTGATAAAATTTTATGTCATGGATTAAAAGATATAAATTTTTATAAAAAATCTATTAAAGCTTCTGTTATTCCTATTGGATCTTTAAAAAATAATTTAATAAAAAATGATCTTAAAAACGAAAAAAATATTATTTCTTTTATTTCTCAATATAGAGATACAGATGAAAATACAATAATTTCAAATATTTTAGGTAAAAAATTTAGTAAAGTTACCTGGGGCGATTATATAAAAAGTGAAAAAAAATTAATCTATCTACTCTATAAAGTTTGTGAAAAAAAAAATATTAATTTTAATATTATTGGTACAAGTTATGACACTTTAAAAGAAAAAGAATGGTATTATGAAATTCTTAAATCAAGAAATTTTAATTTTATAAAAAGAAAAAATGCAATGTCTTCCTATAAATTTTTAAATAAATCTAAGATGATTGTTTGTATGCACTCAACCTTGGGATATGAATTTCTTGCTAGAGGTAAAAAGGTATTATTTTTTTCAAGAAATATTAATAATATTAAAGAAATTAATAAAAAAATAAAATTTGGTTTTCCTTATATCAAAAATACAAATGGTTTTTTTTATTCTAATAAAATTTCTGAAAATCAAATAATTAAATTGATTAATAATCTTGAAAAAACTTCGAAGTCAATTTGGTTAAATAAAATAAAAGAAATAAGAAAAAATATTATGATTTATGATTATAAGAACAATATTTTTAAAAAAAACCTACTTTCCTGAATTCAAAAAAGACTTTTAGAGGTTCCACCATCAATAGGTATTGCGGTACCATTAATGTAGCTAGCTTTTTCTGATGCTAAAAATATAATCAACTGAATAAATTCTTCTGGACTAGCTATTTTACCAACCGGAATATTTTTTGAAATTTTATTTATTTCTTTATCAAGTTTTAAGTTTGTTTTATTTATTCGAATTTTAATTAAGTTTTTAAGTCTATCTGTTAATACACCTCCAGTTAATATAGTGTTAACTGTTATACCAAATTCTCCAACCTCTAAAGATAACGTTTTACCGAATGACGCTAATGCCGCTCTAGATACATTTGATAAACACATCTTTCTCGCAGGTTCCTTAGCTGTAGAAGAGGTCAAATTAATAATTCTACCCCATCTTTTTTTTTTCATTTTTTTTAATGCTATAGTGCTAGCGTAAATTGCGCTTTTAAAGTTAATATTCAAGCTTTTTTCCCAGTCTTTATCGGTTATTTCTGTAATAAATTTGGGTGTTGGTCCACCAGAATTATTTATCAATATATCGACTGAATTTTTAAAAAAACTCTCCGTTTTATGAAATAATTTTTTTATAAATCTAATATCATTTAAATTATGTTTAATTGTTAAAATTTTATTTTTAGGTGCAATGTTAGCTAAAGCTTTTTTTGCAGTTTTAAGATTAGAAGAATTTCTGCTTGTTATAGCAATCTTTGCACCGCACAGCAAAAATTCTTTGGCAATAGCAAAGCCTATGCCTTTAGATCCTGCAGTGATTAAAACAATTTTATTTTCAAAAGTTTTATCTTCCATTTATGTCAAACCCGAAATTTTAATGTTTTTCTTAACTATTCTTAATATATTATCAATTTTATTGAGATTAACAGAATGTTTTTTATCAGGAAAATTCAAATTTTTGTTCAACTTGACGTAAAAAAATATTGACTCTGGCTCATAAAAAATTGAATTAGTTAAAGTATCAATTTTAGTAGAGTGATTTCCATATGAAACTGGTAATTTAAATTTTTTTTTTAACACATTGATCCTTCTCATGTTAATTTCCTCTATTTTGTTAGTAAAGGAAGTGTGAATAAGTATAATTTTTTTGGTATTAAAATTTTTTAATATTTTCTTAATTTCATGATAACTTGAAAAACCAGTGGATAAATAAATTTTTTTAATTTTTGTAATATTCATTTTCTTTATCAAGTTTATGTTTGAAATCATTCCACTAGTAACTTTAAAAAAATTGATTTTTTGTTCAGCAAAAAATTTTACTTTACTTTCGTCACTTGTGGTAATACCTACAATTTTAAATTTTTTCCTGGCTTCTTTTATAAATTTTTTTAAAACAATATCGTCAAATAAAAACTTCTTTTGTTTCTCTATCATTTTGGTTTTTTTTGGAATTTGAATAGATATTCCATCAATTTTTTTTTTATTTAGTGCTTTTAAATATTGATATAAATAATTTTCATTTCCTAAATGATTAAGTCCAATTTCGGCTATAATATTTGTTTTCACTAAAATATTCAGTCTTTCTATATTCTTTTAATTATGTCTGCGTGATCTTGTCTTGGAATGTTATATTTAAAGCTTTTGGAGTTTATATTATCATTCATTGTAGCAATAAATCCAATATCAATATTTAATTTCTTTAACACTTTTATTGTATTTGAATTATATCTACCACAAGGATGAGACATTGATTTAAATTCATTTTTTGAACATTTCAATATTTTTGAAAACATATTTTTATTTTTATTAAATTCGAAAAACTGTTTTTTAAAGTTTAGATTATTCATCACTGTTGGATGTGAATGAGAGTGCAAACCAATTGTGTGGCCTAATTTATGAATTTCATTTAATTGTTTTTTATTTATAAATACTCGATCATAATATTTTTTTGGATCAAATTTTTTTTGAATGAATAGTTTTTTCATAATACTTTGATATTTATTTTTAGAAATAAAAAAATTTCTAATTAATCTGAATTTAATATCATTTATTGAATAGTGAGGATAAATTTTTTTCTTTTCTTTAATTGTTTTTTCATTTTTTTTTAAAAATTTGACATAATCTGGATTAAGATGTTTAAAAAATTCATTATAAAAATCATCTATATTTTTAAAATAATTTAATCTAAAATATCGATAAATCTCTAATAAATCTGGATTTTTTGTAAACATTGATGAATAAACAAAGAAAAATGCTTTAATATTAAATTCTTTTAATATTGGTATCGCAATATCAAATTGTGAAGCACAACCATCATCAAAAGTAAAACATAGGTGATTTTTTTTTAAAGTTTTTGTTTTATATTTATCAATAAATTCATCAGGGTTCAAAATATTTTCTCTACCAACAAAATTAATTATTTTTATAAATTGTTTTTTTGAGATAGAGCCTTGGCCGGATTTATGCTTTTTTAAATCATGAAAATGATGGAACATTATTCCATGAGAAAAATTTGTTTTTTTACTAAAATATTTTTTAATCATAATTTACAATTTAACAAAATTATTTAATCTAAACTAACATTTTCAATATATGAGTGGATATGTTCGGCTTCTACAATTTTATCAATTTCTCCTTTTTTCATTATAATAATCTTATCCATATTTTTTAAATTAGATAGCTTATGACTTATACAAATTAATGTTTTATTTTCTTTCAAACTAATTATAGATTTTATTATTTCTCTCTCATTATTTACATCCAGAGCACTCGTCGCCTCATCAAATAGTATTATTTTGGGTCTATTATATAAAGCCCTTGCAATACCAATTCTCTGTCTTTGTCCTCCAGATAACTTAATCCCATTTTCTCCTACTTTTGTATCAATGCCATTTGGTAATTCATTTATAAATTCATCACAATTAGAAAATTTTATCGCTTCATTTAATTTATCCAGATTTATCTTTTCCACCTCAAATTCTGATGCAATATTACATTTTATATCACTATCTAATATAAAAACATCTTGAGGCACATATCCTAAAATTTTTCTCCATTCTAAAGGGAAATCGCCTATATTAATACCATCAAAAAAAATTTTTCCTTCATTAGGATGATAAAGACCTAAAAATAAATCTCCAAAAGTTGTTTTTCCAGAACCAGAGTCCCCCATAATTCCAATTGCTTGTCCGGTTTCAAATTCAAAATTTAAATTATTTAGAATTGTTTTATTTTCTTCATATCCAAAAGATAAATCTTTAATTTTAATTTTTTTATTTTTATTATATGTGAATTTATAATCATTTTTTGAAATAGTTTTCTTCTCATCGGTCGTCTCTTTGATTTTTAACTCGTTACAAATAAAATCAAAAGAGATTTTATAATATCTTATATTCATTATACTTTGTGAAATTTGAGTATATGATGGGATTAACCTTATTAGTGAAACTCCGTAAAGAGTAAGAAGTGGAAGCATATTATCTCTTGAATTTTTAAAAAAATAATTAACTATTAATAAACAAATTAATACTGCTATAATTTCAAAGAAAAGCCTTGGAACTTTATTAATAATTGACATAAATACATTTTGATATTCTGTTTGAAAAAGGTTTTTTTCAAATTTCCGATAAAATAAATCTCTTTTATTTAAAAGAATCACCTCTTTAATAAAACCCAAAGATTGCTGAATAGTAAAAACCAATTGATCCCTAGCTTTATAAAATCTTTGACCACTTTTTGTAACTTTGTTCTTAAAGGATAAATAAAATATAATTAAAAAAAATATAAAAATAAAAGAAATATAAAAAAAACTCTCAGGTGAATTTAATAATAATAAAATACAAATTAACGAAAAGATAAGAAGTTCTCTAAATAAAAATAATATAGATGATAAGAAGGATGACGAAATATTTATCTCACTCACAATATTCTTAATTAATGAAGCAGAATTTCGATTGGAGTAAAATGAATAGTTGCTAAATATATATTTTTTAAAAACTCTTGTTGAATTAGAGGTTATGACTTTAAACGAAAAATAACTTTGTAAATAATGGATTAACATAAGAAAAAGATTTTTAAAAATAAAAATACCAAGTAAAAATATTGACATAACAAAAAGTAAATATTCTTGATCCATATTTAAAACAAAATTTAAACTAGATAATTCATATTTATCTATACTTGATCTAAGAAATTCATAATCTAGAACAACAGCTACAAAAATTGGAATAGATCCAATACCTAATATTTCAAAAAAAGCTGAACTAGCCATTAAAACTACGAGCACTAAAAATGCATAACTTTGTTTTTTTGATAAAAATATCTTTAAATTGTTGTAAGTTTTCATTTTTTTATTATTTAATCATTCAGTAAAAAATCATATTTTTTTATGAACGCATTTGAAATTTTTGGTTTTACAAGAGCATAATCTTCATCAAATTTTAGATTTAAATAATTTAAGAAAACATTCAAAGTTTTTTTTTGTTCGTAATTGAAGCTATTACTATCTAGATCATTATATTCAAAATTAGAGATAAATTCTAAAACAATTTCTTTGATATCGTCCTTGTTATTTTCAATAAGGGTTAAATTTTTTTTTTCATAGCATTCTTTTGTTAAACAATTGCTTGCTTCAGCTTTAATAATTTCTTTAAATGTTAAATATCTTTTTTCTTTATTATCATAATGTAGTTTGATTGAAAAAAGTGATTGATTACAAAAATCTAAAATAACTGGCAAAATCGGAACACCATTTAAATACAAAATTGGTTTTCTAAAAACTATTGATGGAATGCTCCCAAATCCTCCGCCGCAGCTAATCACAAAAGAACATCTGCTAGATAAAAAAATATCAAGATACTCTGACCTATCTTGATTTGTGTAATCTATAAATTTTTTGTGTTTAAATTTTAAATCTTTATTTGAAATTTCGCCCATCCTGAATACATAATATCCTTTTTCAATTAGTGCATTTATTGCTGGATAAAAATTATCAATATTACAATCTCTAAAATCATGGTAAGAATAATCCTTATTTTTAAATTTTGATTTTAAATAATGACTATCTCTAACATATAACAAAGCTATCTTGTCATTTTCTTTAATTCCTAATTTTTTAAGATAACTTTCGCCCTGAGTTTGATCTTCTAAAGATAACCTTGTTTCAAGATTAAGTTTATTAAAAGTTATTTTAGTATTTTGTAAGTCTTTTATTTTTTTTTCTTTATTAAATAAAAATTGACTAAAAAATTTAAAATTACACGATAAGAAAACAATTATCTTATATAATGGAAAAAAAATAAAGCCTCTATGAATTGTAATTTTTTTTTTTAAAAGATTTAGATAATATTTATTTGAAATAATTTCCCCAACAAAAAAAATATCGATATATTTTTTTTTTGTTTTTTTGGAGTTAAATAGAAAATATTTTTCAATTTGATATGTAATTTCTCCGATTCTTTCTGCTGATAAAAAACAAAATCTAAATTTAGCCAAGGGATATAATAATATCATAATGATCAAAAAAAACGGTGAGACAATATAAAAAAATAACTTAATAATTATCATTTATAGAATTTTTTTATCTCGAAACAAATTTTTTTAATTTCAGTAGTTTTAAGAAATTGATTAATTGGTAAAGTTAATATTTTTGATTGTAATTTTTTTGAGATTTTAAAGTTATTAATATTTATTTTTTTAAATTTTTTAATGTAAGCTTTTTGTTGGAATATTAAACTTGGATAATGTATGGCTGTGGATATACCTTTTTTCTCTAAAAATTTTTTTAATTTAGTTCTTTTTTCAGCTTGAATTATAAATGTGTGATATGTATTAAATTCATCTTTTTTTTCTCTAGGGATTTTTATGTTTTTAACTCCTTTTAAGTATTTAAAATAAATTTTTGCATTATTTTTTCTCTTTTTAATTGTATTATTTAATTTTTTAAATCTTAAGTTAAGAATTGCTGCTTGTAGATTATCCATTCGGGACACATAACCAAATGATAAAATATTATTTCTTTTTTCAATTCCATGATTTCTTAAAACTTTAGTTAATGAAGCAATTTTTTTGTTATTGGTGACCAAATAACCTGAATCTCCCATTGCATTAAGATTTTTAAGTGGGTGTGCTGAAAAACAGCCCACACTTCCAAAAGTGCCAACAAATTTATTTTTGTATTTTGTTCCAATTGATTGAGCGGCATCTTCAATTATAGGAATTTTATATTTTTTTGAAATTCTCATGATTTTATCCATTTCACATGGTCGTCCAGATAAATGTACTGGCATAATCGCTTTAGTTTTTTTAGAAATTTTTTTTTCAATTTCTTTATAATTAATATTTAGATCATCTTTAATATCAGCGAAAATAGGGATAGCTCCTAAATGTACAATTGCTGCAGTAGAAGCTATGAATGAATTTGGGGGAGTTATTACTTCATCTCCCTTTTTTACACCTAATAAATGAAGCCCCAAAACTAAAGCATCAGTTCCACTATTTAGTGCTACACAATATTTTGTATTTAAATAATCTGAAATATTTTTTTCAAATTTTTCTACCTCATTTCCTAAAATAAATTCACTTTTAGAAAATAATTTATTTAAAGATTTAAATATCTCTTTTTTTTCATTTTTAGTTTGCTTGATTAAATTTACATAAGGTATCTTATTATTCATTTTTAAATATTTTCTAAAATATTATCTTTTTTTAGTTATTAAATACTTATAGTTCACTACCAAACAATCAAGATTAGAATTATTTAAGGTAAAAATTGCTTGGTTAAGATTATTTACAGTAGGCTTACCATGTAAATTTAAACTTGTATTTAACAAAGCAGGTATCTTAGTTTTTTTATAAAATTTATAAATTAAATTATAGTATTTTGGATTAAATTTTTTTTCTAAAATCTGAGGTCTTACAGTTTCATCATAAGGATGAGTACCACTGACTATATATTTCAAATTTTTTTTAACTGTATCAAAACCCATTGTCATATGTGATGATTTAAGTGATTTTTTGTTTATGATAAATTTCTTATGATGCTCGTTTAAGATGGTGACAGCAAATGGCATCCAAAAATCTCTATTTTTTACAGCCTCATTAATTTTTTTAACAGTCCCTTTCAAATCAGGCCTAGCTAATATGCTTCTATTTCCTAAGGCTCTTGCACCAAATTCTGCTCTATCATTAAACATTCCTAAAATTTCTCCTTTGACTAATCTTTTTATAACTTCCTGTGGGTTTTTAATTATCTTTACTGAATTCTTTTTTAAAATTTTTTTTAAATTAATATTTTTTTCTTTAAAACCAAGATATAAATTTTCTAGAGAATAATTTTTTTTTTCTCTATTTATATAATAGCAACATCCAATACTTAAAGACTCATCACCTGCTGAAGCAGATATAAACATATTTTTAAGATTTTTAATCTCTGATATTGCTTTGTTCATTTTAATATTCATATAAAGACCGCCACTTCCAACGAAGTTTTTTTGTTTAGTCTTTTTGAGCATCAAATTTATATACTTTACCATTAGGTATTCTGTATATTTTTGTATACCACCTGAAATTGCGTCAAATCTAAAATTAGAAAGTTTATTCTCAAAAAAATCGTATAAACAACCATATTTAGATGGAATTTTTCTCTCTAAAATATCGAAGTTTTTAATATCACATAAATTTTTTATTTGATTGAAAACCTCATCGGTATATTTATCTTTTGAGTACGGTGCTAAACCCATAACTTTATATTCGTGTTCGTGAGGTTTAAGAGACAATAAAACACATATTATTTTCCAATATTTCCCTATCGGACAAGAGTTATTTCTACTTAGAAGTTTTAATTTATTCCTTTTAACTGTCCATAGCGATTGTTTATACCCATCTCCACCTCCATCAATTGTTGAAATTAAACAATCTTTCCCATTTAATTCAGATGAATAATATCCATAATATGCATGACAAGTATGGTGATCAATTACCTCAATATTTTTTTCACACAAACCAATTTGATCGCTAAAAGTTTTTAATCTTATTTTGTTGTAATGATCTATTTCTAAATGAGGCTTGTTAATTATTTTATTATTAAGAAATTTGAAATCATGATGCTCAATATTTTTCTTAAATTTATTTCTTATTTTCTTTAAATATTTTATAGTTGATTTATTTCTTTTTATTCCTTTAACAAGTTTAATATTTTTTCCATTTTTACCAGCAAAGTAATTAAATTGAATTCTTGTTCTCCACCATTCTCTAAAATCTTCAGGTTTAAAATTTTGATAAATTTTTACTTTTTGATCATAAGGATTTTGATGATTACTAGCCATTCCAGCTTTATGTAATATGAGTTTATTTTCTTTTAAATACCTTAGACAATAGTTAACACTCTCATAAGGATAGCCAGTATAACTTTTTACCTCATTAAATCTCTCTTCCTGCAAAGCTAAGACTATTTTTCCATTAATCATTAGTGAAGCTGATGCATTATATCCATCTGTTATGCATAGAATATTCATAATATTTAATTAATAATTTGAATTTTATAAGAAATTTATTTAAGATTTAATCAAATTTTTTAATCACTTCTCTCATCCATGGACCCATATCTTTATAATGAGCTGTTGTAATTACATTATTATCAATAACAGCAGGTTCATCTGTATAAATTGCTCCAGCATTTATAAGGTCATCTTTCATACTATAGTAACCGGCTATATTTCTTCCTTTTACAATACGTGCTGAAATAAGTAGTTGGGCTCCACTACAAATGCATGCAATAATCTTTTTTTGCTTATCAAAGTCAGATATAAATTTAATTATTTTGTTTTCTTGTCGTACTTTTTCCATGGCTTTAACACCTCCTGGAAGAACTAAAAGATCATAATCTTCTACTTTGACTTGATCAATATTTTTTACCTCTTGATCTTTGTTAGGAGGAAGAGTGGTACCTAAAAACCCTTTTACAAATTTTCCTTCCAACATACAAACATCAACTAAAAAACTTGCCTCTAATAACCTATAGTAAGGATATATAAATTCATGATCTTGGGCTAAATTTCCAGAAATAATAATTGCTTTGTTCATAAAAATTTATAGCATGTTTTCTTGAATTTCGTCAAAAGGTAAAAATGGATACATATCTTCAAATTTTGTTGGCTCGGATTTTCCGTCGGATGTTCTTTTGTTAATTGCTTTTGGCATTTGTTCTTGATTATGATCCATTATCAATTCACATATAATTGGCTTTTTACTTTTTAAAATCATTTTAATTTTTTTATTTAAACTTCTATTATTTTTTATTTTGATATAATCAATATTATGTGACTGGGCAATTTTTTCATAATTTGGAAACGACAGGCCCGTGCTTGAATTTGATCCCATTATTCTGCTGTTAAATCCTAATTGCTGTGTTTGTTTTATCGTTAAATATCCTCCGTTATTATAAATAAATGTTTTAATAGGAAGTTTATTATGCATTATCGTTGCAAATTCTTGAATATTCATTTGCAAACCACCTTCTCCCGTCAAACAAATTATACTCTTTTTTTTATTTGCATAACAAGCTCCTATTGCAGCTGGCAATCCCCAGCCCATAGGAGCGTGACCTGAATTTGTGAAAAGTTTTTGACCTTTTTTAATTTTAAAAGTTTGATGTGTTCCAACAAAAGATAAGCCCATGTCTGTAACGATTATATCTTCAGATTTGGCTTCATCTGACAGAATATCTACAAAATCATATGAATTTAAATATTTTTTTTGTTTTCTATAACTATCTAAGACGATTGGATATTTTTTTCTTACATTTGCACAATAACTAAGCCAATCTTTACTTAAATTAATTTTTTTTGGCAAACTTTGAAATAAAGATTTTAAAAAATATTTAGCGTCACATACTAATTTTTCATCTAAGTTCACTCTACTTTTTTCTACCTCATTTTTATCAATATCAACCATAACTTTTTTTGCTTTTCTAGCGAAATCTTTTGCATTGTATCCCGTCACCATAAAAGGTAATCTTGAGCCAATAGAAATAAATAAATCGCAATTTTGAACAATAAAATTAGTTCCCCTCTCTGCAAATGCCCCGGGTCTTCCAATATAAGAATTGTTGTTTGATTCAATTAAATCTGAGGCGTTCCAAGTTAAAGCAAAAGGAATTTCAAATTTTTTAATTATATTTCTTAAATATTTTTCTCCTTTTGAAATCTTTACTCCTTGACCCAAAAGTAATAATGGTCTTTTACTATGTGCTAACAACTTTGCTATTTTATTAATTTTATTCTTAATTAAATTTCTTCTTGGTAACTTCTTAGTCGGCTTATAACTCTTTAATTTTTTTAGGTTTATATCTGCATTTTGTATATCTGCCGGTATATCAATCCAAACTGGACCAGGCCTACCCTCAGTTGAAATATGATAAGCCTTTTGCAAATGATATTTAATTTTACTTGGGTCCTTAACAATCACAGCATATTTTGTCGATGATTTTACCATGTTAATTATATCAAACTCTTGTACACCTATCTGCCTCAATCCTGTTTTCTTAATAGTTTGATTTAGATAAACTTGACCAGATATGAATAATGTTGGAACAGAATCAATCCAACAAGATGCAACTCCTGTTGTACAATTAGTTCCTCCTGGACCTGTTGTTACTATTGCTGCTCCAGGTTTATTTGTAACTCTTGAAAAACTTTCGGCAGCAAAAGATACAGCTTGTTCGTGGTGACAAGAAACATATTTAATTTTTTTGGATTTATATAAGGCATCACATAAAAAAATTGATCCACCTCCACTTACTGTGAAAACGGTTGAAATTTTTTTTTCTTCTAAAAACTTTATTACAAAATCTGAAACTTTCATTAATTACAATATTATTGATTGTTTATTTATACACCTAACGATTTCGATGAAGAAAAATAATAATCACCTTTAAATTTAATTTTCTTAAACAAAGTTTTCCACTCTTTTTTTAATAAAATACTGGTACCTATAAGTGTCCACTTATAAAATTTATTTCTTTCTTCATCATTTTCACCTGAAGCTAAAACAATATAACTTTTTTTAGAAACACGTTCAATTTCTTTTAAAGATTTAATTACATCTCCAAGATTATGCATGTAAAGTGAATTGAAAGCTATTGTAAAATCAAAATAATTATTTTTAAATGGTAAATCATAATACTCTGATTGAATTAATTTACTTTTACATTTCACTGCTTTTTTTAATGCATATGAATGATTTTCTATACCATAGGATTTGATACCAGGAATCAAAATATTTAAGTCTTTTAATAAAAACCCTTTTTTACAACCAACATCTAAAACTTTAGAGTTTCTATTTAGCTTATATCTTTTAATAATTTGTGGTAATAATTTTAACCATCTACCATCATATTTAAAACCACCATATCCATTTAATCTACTTCCATCATAATAATCTTTACCAAGTTCCCAAGCCTTTATTTTATTTAAAACCGTTCTTTCCTTAGCAACTTTTGCTCTTACTTTAACTGGTTTTTTAAAGTAACCAATATCAATATGTTTTCCCATTAATTCTCCTTATTAATTTTAATTATAATTCTACCAGCTTTTCCAGTTCTAAATAAATCTATTGCATCATTAATATTTTCTAAATCAAATTCATGAGATATTAATTTATCAAAATTAATTTTTTTATTTTTTAATAATCTTATATACCTTGGTATATCTATATGTGGTACTGACTCACCTCCATGTGATACTTTTAGAGATTTATTAAAAGCTAATGGCAAAGAATATATAGAAATTTTATCATTTGGGACACCTACAAATATGGTTTTACTATCATTTGGAGTTATTTCATAAGCCTTTTCCATAATTTTTGAAATTCCAGTAGTTTCAAAAACTATATCCGGGCCTTTGTTTCCAAAAATTTTACTGATATCTTTATTCATATTATTTAAATTTAATATTCCATGAGTTAACCCAAATTGTTTTCCCATTTTTATCTTTTCTTTATGAATATCTATACCAACAATTGGAAAAGCTGAGACTAATGAAGAGGCATAAGCAATGTTGAGACCCATTCCTCCTACTCCGAATATGAGAACTGATTGACCAATTTTTACCTTAGCATCATTATTAACTGCTCCAAAACCAGATGTTACAGCACAACCAAATAGTGCTGCAGTTTTTAAATCAACGTCTTTTGGTATTGTAGTTAAACGATTTTCAGAAATTACAGCTTTTTCATTGAAGGTTGTAACCCAACCAGCATTTACCTCTTTTTTATTCCAATTATATTTAGCTGTTTGACTTTGTATTCCTTTACTTGGTCTCCAATGAAGCACGACATGATCGCCAGGTTTTACAGTTGTAACTCCCTCACCAATTTCCTCAACAATTCCAGAACCTTCATGACCTAAAAGATGAGGTAAAAATTTATCTGGACCTTTTAAGGCATCAATTTCATTTATTTGCGCTCCACAAATTCCACTATAATATAATTTAACTAAAACCTGTCCAAAAAATAATTTTTTAGGTAAATTAATTTCTGTTACTACTAGTGGTTTTTTACTCTTAACTAATATTGCAGATTTCATTATTTTTTTAATTTATATTAAATTTTAATTTCATTATTAGCAGATTTTAAATTAAAATTCTTTTTCTTTAATTTTTTATGTGCCCATCTAGTACGATTAGCTGCTGCTTTTGAGAAATCTAAAAGTGGCTTTTGTATTGTGTTTAATTTTTTATAGCATAAGTGTTTCATATATGGTTGTAATTTTTTTGGTAATTTTAAAAACTCATATTTATTTAGAGGTCTACAAACAATATTAAATCTACTTTTAGGAGCAAATTCATCTATTGACATCCACCAAGGACACCAACGACTTACCACTGCAACTCTATCTTTATTACTAGAATTAAATAGAGGTGAAGAATGCCAAAGTCTAGAATCTTGAATAAAAACTGATCCTGCTTTAGCTTCAATTTGTATTTCACCTTTAATGGGTGCTGTTAAAGTAATTTTATCTTTTGGGCTTCTGGGATTTCTTTTGTCTTTATGTGATCCTGGAATTGCCCAAGTACCACCAGATTTTTCATTTACATCATTTAAATAAAATATGATCACTAAACACATTGTTACATCTGGAAAAGGTTGGCGAACAAAACCAATATTTTCATTTGGATTACTACCACCTGATGCAGAT
>MDTD01026035.1_pt1 | contig 14007 bp, 19 predicted proteins | sample 811221 | NCBI WGS metagenome assembly MDTD01 (sample SAMN05326646, study PRJNA326480) | marine metagenome | isolation source: seawater | place: Pacific Ocean: South West | collected 2011
CACCGCTACCGCCCGGGCACCGTTGCGCTCCGCGAGATCCGCCGCTACCAGAAGTCGACCGAGTTGCTGATCCGCAAGCTGCCCTTCCAGCGCCTGGTCCGAGAGATCACCCAGGACTTCAAGACCGACCTGCGCTTCCAGTCGTCGGCTGTCGTTGCCCTACAGGAGGCCTCCGAGGCATACCTGGTCGGCCTCTTCGAGGACACCAACCTGTGCGCGATCCACGCCAAGCGTGTGACCATTATGCCCAAGGACATCCAGCTCGCTCGCCGCATCCGTGGCGAGCGCACCTGAACGTGCCCATGGTCCACATTGCCATTGTCTGTCCACTACGCAGTCTACCTGGTTAGGTGTGTACTTACTCATAAGTTTGTGTACATAAAGGGTTCCTTTTGCGTTGGCAATTTCACCCAAGCGTAATTAGACTCGTTAACATCGGTCCATGCATCACCAACTGTTAATCCGATAGGACGAAATTTGATCATATTCTTTCTGAGCGCTGCTTTGAAATTGTTTAGTTCGGGATAGTTACTATTTGCATGAAATTCATGCAATTGCATTTTTTGATGCTTAAAGTTAGCAAGAACAATGTGCTTGGTCGAAGCTGTATCTGGTCTAGCTGTTATCAAACAAATATACATTCCGCAAGCAACTGCATATTTCAATACGTCACATATCTGTTGTATCGGCTGGTAAAGTGGCAGCGCTTTCCTATTGCCAAAAGCAAAATCACGAGCTCCACTATGTGTATAACCCACTACCTTTCTTGGATAAAACAATGTATCGTCAAAATCAAAAACAATCATTGTTCCTTTGGGTAACTTACTTATATGTTCAATGCAACTTGTTCTTGCTTTCTCTAACTGGCCAATAATCGAGCTAGCGGGCTCTTCCTTACCAACGATAAGAAACAAACCAGCAAAAAAAATTGTGAGAGGAAGTGCTATGCTCATATTCTAAAGTATAAATAAGAGATTTATTCTCACTAATTATTTTTGCATTTTTTTACGCCCGCGCTGAACTGACTCGCGCCCCCGCTTAAGTGACTCGCGCTTCTTGACCTTAATCATGATCTCCTGTGCTTCACTTAGCTCTTGCCATACTTCTTTCATCAGTCGATCAGCATTATCATGCTTTGATCTCAGGAAATTCACACTCTTTTCAATCAACTGATCGTAAGCAGCACGTTCAACATTCTTATTATTGATCCACTTCTCACGTGAAAACGGATACTGCATGGCAAATTCATTCAATTTTATGCCATCTTCACGAGTAAATATTGCTTTTGGGTGCCAAAAATTTGGTAATCTGCAAGATTTATCATATTTTTCGGCTTGCGTTTTACCAGCGTGTGACTTCAAAAGGCAAGCAAGAAAACGTAAATTTGAGCGAAGGTATGACCACTTTGGGTCGTTTAAGTTTTCGTCTCCTACACCCTGCAGACCATGTTGCATCTCCATCCAGTCGTTGCTTGTATCCTGCTCACAGATATTCAGCAATTTCAGGCAGCTCGTAACTGTGATTTCTTTCCGTTCGAGTTTGTCAAAAAGCGATCGCAAATTCCTGTAATCTTCATTATTCTGGAAAAGCTTCTCACCAAGAGATTTTATCAAAATGAAGGCACCACAGCTTGAACCGTCACCAGATAACTTTCGAGCTTCTGTATGATATTGTGCTCTCACCTGTCTCGTAATCATTTTTATCCTGCAACTGGAACAGGCACTTTCCCCCTTTGGAAGAAATTTGCAACTATAATCGTTTGGTTTGTCTACGATTTTTTCACCAGTCCTTTCGCAATACCTTTTCTTGTTTACTGGATACAGGTCCTCAAACTTCTCTACCACTTGATCCGGTGTCCACCGCATGACGGAACCATCTGTTGTCTTGTACTCAATGCCAAAATGTTGGATGAATGCCTTAACGCGAAGAGGAATAGAATTTCTCTTACTGCAGTAGGAAATATCAGCAGTAGGAAATATGATCCGGCCTGCCTCATTGAGTTCACTGTGAGGTTGACTTTCATTCTGCTCTGCTAGCAACGGTGAAGCAATTTCATGTAGTGTACCTGGGCTCATGTCTTTCAGCAACAAGCTTGTGGGGCTCGTCTCAGATTCGGAATCAGACAATGAAGTCGACTTTGATGCAGTACTCCTAGTACGCCTGCGTGGCGTGGCTGGCGCCGCCGCGGCGGTATGGACTTGTTCGGCGCCGTGGCTGTCAATGTCACGAACGAAGGAGCACACACAACTAGGAGGACCCTTTGAATCATAATCGGCAGCCACTACTCTGTCTTCGAAGTGATCCAGTATGCGCTTCCATCTATCCATCTGTGACAAACGGTAGCCAGACGTTCTTGATACTGGTTCGTTTCCGGTCCACACGTGGACCGGAAACTTTTTCGCGCGCGATTGCTGTCGTGTGTGCGCGTCCTTGTCATGACAACTGAGCAAACATGGTGCTTCTCGACCGACCTTGGGTCCGATTCAAACGCAGACGGTCTGCGTCTGCAACGGATGCGTGTTTCACCAGAGTTCACCAAGGAGTATCTTGAAAAACTGTTGCAAGAGTACAGTGCATCCGACGTCGATATCTTGCTTGGCCCTGGAATCAAATATGATCGGGAGAATGCGTGGAGACGCGCGTTTGAGAAAGGCGCGACAAACCTTGATCGTTCCATAACTTACCGAAAACTGTTTGACACCCGGATCAACGCTATCAACCATGGAAAGTGGGGAGCGCTGATAAAGCACCATAATTCATGCAGTGTACGGGGTTGCCGTGCCATACACACGATCAAGCATCTCGACATTCAAATCGAAAAATGTCACTATGGACAAGTTGTGATCGACTACTGGCTCAAAGAGTGCACAAAATCATATGCAACCCTGTGTGGAATTAATCGTGATCGATCATTTCTCCACATTATAACAGACCAAACAAAACCTGACTTCGATAAGGCAAGCCAAGATCAAAAAGAAAAAGAGTGCAATGTCAATTACAGAGACGCAACATTGATTCACGAGCACTGCTTAATAAGATTGCAGCAATCTCGTGAACGTTTCCCATATGACAATGGTTCATCGTACTTGTTGACCTGAAGGTCGTTTCGAAACAACCAATGAATTCTTTATTTGCTAAAGTATTAAAGTGGTGCCGGCTCTGGGGCAAGGCCTGGGGCCGGCTCTGGGGCAAGGCCTGGGGGCGGGCCTGGGGCAGGAGGTGGGACCGGAGGTGGGGCCGGAGGTGGGGCCGGAGGTGGGTCAGGTCTGGGACAATGTCCTAAACTTTTTTTTACTCTAATTGGTGTGTCACCATTCGGACAGCAAGCCATCCTGATGGGGTGCTTAAATGCGAGATAAATTATACCTCCTGTCACAAGACACATAATTCCAGCAACCAGTAACGGTACAGCGGTCGTAGTTTTTCCATGTTGTAGCGCATAGATATTGTACAAAACGCTGATAATACCCAGGAGTAAGGAAAAGATGGGTGACGTTGGTTCAATGGGCAACTCGGGTGGATCTGATGCCAGCCACTCACCAATTAGGATATAGGCCAGTGCTATCATCTGTCCAACTAGAAGAATGACTGGAAGCAACGTGACGAACCAATCAAAATAAAATGCTGATGCGCCCATTCTTTTCTTTCTATCGCCTTGTCTATTCCATTCTGCCATAGCCCTGCTTGGGGCAGTTCTGATGGCTTTCAAGGCGGTGCCTCCTACTCGTGCTGCCTTCAACATTTCTAATAATATATAAATATATAAAAAAAAGTAAAAAATGAGAATTGGTTTTATTTGCATCATTGCGTGTGTGGTTTGCGTTATTGTTTTCTCAGTTGCTTATCCTTTAAATTTGAGATGCACAGATGATTTAAGGCTTTTATTAAGTGACGAACAATCACTAGTCTTGGATGAGATAATCAATGAACGTGCACAGATTGCATTTGAAGGTCTGGTTATTGGTCTGATCTTAGCACTGCTCTTAGTTCTGATTTTTAGATCATGCATGATTGCCACAATTGTTTTATTTTTGTCCCAAGGGTTGTATTACCACGCAAAACCCAAAAGCAAATGGCTCTTAAATCACCTAGATTCAAAAGAACAGGTCAGTTTGTGGTTGAAGGTTTACAAGAGCATGCAAAAAACTGGCGTTTCTACAGTGTTCCTGGTCACGTTTGCTTTTTGGGCCATATCAACCTTCTTTAAAGAGACGTAACATCTTAAAGGTAGGAAAACATAAGACATCACATGGACTCGATTCCGAAAGACACTCTTAAAATTTTACAAGATCGCGAGTTAAGCTTGGATCAGCGTTTGGTTGCTTATGCAATGTTTGTTCCTAATCTTCCGGTCAGTCCAGCTCATGCATCTGCTTGTGCTGAAAACATCAAACTTGGCCATATTATCAAAGACCTTATTGATCAAGGCACTTTAAAAATACAAGGAATGCGGGGAGACAAGGGCGCAACTCTTATCATAAAAGAATAGTATACCCAACTGCTAAAAAAACATTTTTATTTTTTGTGTGGTCATTGTCCTGCAATTTGGACACGAATTATTTCTGGTTGCGCATGTTGAACAAAAACAATGTCCGCAATTTAATACCATGTCGATCTCGTTTGCCAGGCATATTTGACAAATTAAATCTGATTGCACGACTTTGAGAAGTTTACAACGATCCCTTAAATCCTTGTAAATATTCCAGTACATACTTCTGTTTTTTCTATTTTCTGAAACATTAGTTTGCAACTTATCTGTGAATGTTACCAGTGAATCACAAATAGAAGAAGCACAGTCGCTGAAATCTTTTTCATTCAAATCTGCGTTGGGTGTTTGAATAGTTTCAAGCAACGATTTACATTGAGTCAAGAAAGTCTCCTCTTTTTCGCACTGTGTTTGGTATTCTACATACTTATCAAAATTAGCTTCTATCTTTTGTTTAAAATAAGCAACACACTCCTCTAGTTTCTTAGTGTTTTCAATTGTTTCAGATGTGGGTGGACAATGACCTTCAGTGGTGCAATCGTCCGGGCCGTTGTAAATCATTTCGATATCCTTCAATTTTGTTTTAAGATCATGAAAAACACTTCGAATCTCGGGCGAGTGAATCGACCATGGAGGTGGAGGAGGTGTATTTGAATTGTCCTCAGCTTCATCCGATATGCTATTTCCTCCTCCTGATATTCTATTCAACATTAGCCTCATAAACCTATCGTCCTCGATTCCTTCATTGTTTCCATTTCTATTTTCGTCGATGAGAGCGAACATAGCATTTATCGAGTCAGGCGGTCTGGAGTACATAACTGATGCATATCCACCCTGCTGCACACCTGGAGGAGGGGGATCATTACCAATATTCTGATTACTCATGTTTTTATTTTGCGGGTGTTTTTATTTCATTTTTTTGAACGACTATTACAGCATGAACGACGTCTGTGTCGTTTGTACTGAGGAGATAACTGATACAAGTGATCAGTGGGGTTGTCAAACTTGCTCTTTAATTTGTCATACTCATTGTGTCCAAAAATGGGTAACATTCGCATCATCCGCCAGTTGTCCTCAATGTCGAGATCATGTTCAACTGCACACTGTTTTCAAGAAAGAGGAATTGTTATTCATGTTTTTTATGTTATCAGTGGTTCCGAATGAGCAGGTGATAGACTCCAACTCGTAGCCCCCAATCAAGCCTCAAGAGTGGGCCACTGCAAGTTTGGAAACTCAAGTCGAGGAGCTGATGCCCATTGAAGCTGCGAGGTTTTGTGAGCCAGGTAAGGGTGTTGTTCGATCATATCCCTCCCTTGCTTTCTTTTCTTGAAGTGAGTCGGTCATCAGTTTTTGGTTGTGCGAATGCAGAATTGTACTGAAATGTGGAATTTCGTTTTTTTCAAGCATCGAAACATATTCTTTACGTTTTGCCTCATCAAACATTTCGTTCTTCGGAGGAAGTGTGATAAAGTTTGTTCTGTACTCCTCAATCGACATATAACCACCAAAACGATCCAAAACTTGAAAAGGATAGGCTGGTGGAATTCGTACAGTTTGACCTAGAATTTTTTTATGAAGCAAAGAAAGTAGCTGGAGTTGTTGCCAGGATTCTTGCGAGTTTCTATTTAGTAAGTAACGACGCGCGCAATTGAAGCTGCAGAAAATTCCGAAGCACCCAGTGAAAATGCCAGATTTGTGATGATTTGCTGGCACAGCAAGAGGGATTCCATCAAAAGGAAAAGTACAATTCCAGCAATGCTTGTCTGTTGCAGCTGGCCATTTTTTCTTATCAGTATGCGCACACAAAAGTGTAATACACTTTTCTCCACTCAAATGGCTCACATCCACTCTTGGACGTCTGGAGACAAAACCGACTTCGTCGTCATCAGATTCTTCAAGGGTACAGAGTGCAGAAGCTTTCTTTGGTTGAGGAGTGACCTTTTTTTTGTTTGTCTTTGCTGGTTCTGACATGCCAGTGTTCACTACATGGTCATGAAAAGGATTTAAAGTTTGTGATGATGATGCAACATTTGCCTGCGGCGTTTCATTTCCGTCGCACACAAATGAAATCTGTAAGGGTGGTGCACCCTGTTGCTTTCGCTCCTGTATATCCTGGTGAACAAGCCTCTTTCTTCCTCGTTTACTTTTTTCTTCTGGTGGCAATGGTTTTCTACCGCGTTTCTTTGGTTCAGTCTTATTTTCCATATGATAAGTTAGCCAAAGCAACCAGTAATAAACCAACCAGTAATAAACCAACCAGTAATAAACCAACCAGTAATAAACCAACCAGTAATTAACCAGCCAACCAGTAATTAACCATTAACAAGTAATAAACACCAGAAGAAGAATCTTCTGATGGACTCTTCTTCTGGTGGTGATGATGATGAATGCGACAGAGCCACCATACCTTCTACTCCAGCTGGGGGCGATCACACAAAAAAATCATTTGAAACTCACTTGGGGAAAGACGGTGAAAGATGGGCAAAACCACTCACAGGTAATAAAATACCTAATCATGCCAATTTATATAAAGAGACGCAAGACATCTGGAGTAATGCTTGGAATCATACGATAGACCTACTGAATAAAAATACAAAAACTCTAATTCAATGTTCAAAAAAATGGCCTGATGAAGGCTTTGGTGGCAAACGTTGTGTGAAACAACTATTCGAAATACTTGTTCTCTTCACTTACGTAAAGAACGTTTGTGGTCATATCAAAACTGATTTAAGCAAGCGATTTAAAACACTAACGCAAAAATGTTCCAGTGCTTCGATTGATACATTCGAGACAAACGAGACAAAAAATATGCATAAAGTTATTGATGAAATGGAACAATTATCAAAAGACTACAAAAAGTTTCAAAATACTGATGGAATCGTCCGTTCTATCATCAGTGATTTCTTCAAGAATACGATAAAATCAAATACTATCAAACAAAAGGAACACCAAAAATTTGTTCAATCATTTGTCGACAATCCTACGGTGGAGCGCTTTGAAAAAATATGTGATTATTTTGCTGAGAATAACTGGACATCGTTTGTTGAAGAACAATCTTTGGGGTTGAGTACATACTGTGATTCAAGGGCAATCGTAGTCGATTTAGACGGCAGTGATGGACCACTAGCAAAACGCAAGCGCGTAACTCATTCCGAGCAAGAAAAGATAAGGGTCAAACGGAAAACAGGATGCATATGTGTTGGACTGCCAAATGGACTTATTCGTAACTGTCCATTCCCCCAAACACCGCGTGCATGTAAGATTCTCATACACGAACATCGAATACCAGTCTCACTAGACAATCAGACGGCACTAAAAACATCACTTGAAGCAGATGACAACCGTTGGGGAATGTGCCCAGAATGCCACCAATATAAAACACATTACATTGACCCGCGTATCAGGGATCACAAAGATGATCAGGAATTACTGAACAATTATCTGCGCGAATACATTCTTCCAGAAGAAATTATCGAACAGATAAATACTCAAATTGAAAATGACGAATGAACCGATTCCACATTAAAGACAAGATGAATTCGAATATAAGCTAAGGGTAATGGAGAAGTATGATATAGAATTAACTCAAAATAATAACAAACATGCATTTCCAAATATAATACACTTTTTTCCTGGGTGCGATCAACATGAAAATACCTGGAGAGAATTGAATGACGACTTTGTTATTTTGAAGTGGGATGCCGAATCACTGCAACGTATCATCAAAAACACAGAAATTTTAAAAGATTTACATATCGATTTCTCAAAAGACACACTGGCCATAGCATCCGCGATTTGTTACAATTTCGGTGGCGTTGTTGTAACCAAGCCTGAACAATGTGTCAAAAAACTTCAAAATCTTCTAGGTCATTTGCCTACAACATTGCTAGCTGTTTTTTATATTACAGAAACACACATTGACGACAGCATCTTAATTTCGTCTCCTAAAATAGGTGCATTCACAGCATTATTTCAATACTTTAGCCAAGCGAAATCACAAAGATTACCAGTGTCACAAGTATTTCATGATTTTGTTAAATCTTCAATAAATGTTTCAAATGCTAAGGCAATCGTCTGTTTGCACCCGAACGTCAAGGCCAGCCTCACCAAGGGTATTAACGAGATTGATACAAAAATTAAGAACTTGTTAAACACCAATTTGCCAGAAAGTAAATATTTCCATGTTGTTAATCCACACGTACTTTCTGAACGTCTTATACCACTCTTGCAGTCACTTGGAAAATGCGCATCTGCGAACGCAACTCATACACATCAAGTACAAGTTGGAATATTAATTATAGACCGCAAAGACTTCGATATGGATGCTCCAATACCAGCCGCAATCGAAGCAGTTTTAGCGTTTCAAAACGTAAATCTCTCTGATGACGCTATTGTTATTGTCTCTCACTCACCCGAGGGTGGCATAGGACTCGATATGATGATCGCACCACAACTTTACCATCTTAAGGCCAAAGAAATCTATCGCACTGATCATGTGGCATGGAAAATCAACACAAACTAATTTCTCCGTGGACGACGATTATATGGGCCCTTGATGTGATCATGGAATTTGTGTGCTGGTAATTGTTCTCTTGGGGGTAAACTCTGCACAAGTGGCGTTACATATAAACTCTCTAGATTGAGGCTCGTGTTGGGAACAGAATTTGGAACAAACATCATCATATTATTAGTTCTGCGTTTATTTTGTGAGGTGGTTGGAGCTTGGATTTGGATGATTTGGTGGGCTGGAACAAATGTTGGCAATGGCTGTGGTATTGGTATTCTGTTACTAGAATTTGGTCTTCTGTTACTAACCTTAGCCTTAGCGGAAACAGGTCGTAGTACTTGTCTTAACTTGGACGCCTTCCCCTTTTTTCCCGGGACAAGCGCATTACTATTTTTAGTACGACTCCGATTCGTACCCTTTCGCCTGTTTTCTAAGAATTCGTTTACAACGTCGATTTCTTCTAGTATATTTTTGAATTTATTATTTCTTACTCTGCTATATCCTCCCGGTCCTCTCGATCCTCTCGATCCTCCCATTGATGTATATATCATACATTTTTTTAGGGATCTGTGACTTAAAAAAGATATACCACACGTCCGTCTAATAATCCTCAAGTAAGATATAATATCAATTACAAAATGGAACTTGAATTGAAACTAATGATATTGAAATTTATTTTCTCGTTGATCACAATGTATTTTGTGTCTCAGTTGGGAAGCGAAGGGATGGGAGACCTTTTACTGGCGCCTGATGAGAAAACACAAAAAGAAGACGCAATGTTGATATTGGAACGTCTGAAAGAAAAATTTCCAGTCTTAAAATCTGCCAGTCTCACTTCTCATGAAACAATGGTGGCGTCAGCACTAATCCTAGATCAGTCAAAAATGTTTGCTGCTATAGGTGGTCATGAAGATATCAAAAAAGAATTAATGTTACACGTTGTTGTACCAATGAAGAATTCAGAGGTATTCTTTTCGTCTAATGCACTGAAACCACCGAGTGGTATTCTGTTTTCTGGACCACCAGGCACTGGCAAAACATTACTGGCAACTAGTCTTGCTTCAGAGTGTGGAGTGCCTTTTATTTCAATAAAACCGAGTATGGTCGAACAAAAATACTTTGGAGAATCGGAAAAGTTGGTGAAAGCAATATTCTCCTTTGCTGAGAAAATTCAACCGTGTATCATTTTTATTGATGAAATAGACTCTATGTTAAGAAACCGTTCTGAATTTGAACAAAGTGCTACATACTCAGTGAAAACTCAATTCTTGCAGGAAATGGATAGAATCGAAACCGAAAACCTTAGGATAATCGTTGTCGCCGCAACAAACAATCCTCATAGTTTAGACAAAGCTCTCTACAGACGATTGCCTCGTTCTTACAGTGTGGAAAAGCCAGATGTGAAGGCTCGTTATGACATTTTGAAACATTTGACTGAAAATGAGATTCCTCCTATGAAACCAGAGGATATCGAATTCGTCGCAACCAAAACAGAAGGCTTCAGCGGATCGGATCTAAAGGACGTGTACAAAGCCTCTGCTGCAAGAAGAAACGAGTCATTCTCAAAACTGGTGCTTGAAACAGGGAATGTGACAACATCACCAGGTAGACTGCAGAAACAACACTGGGAAGACGCGATTGCAAAGATTAAACACACACAACGATTTACATGACCTAAGCGTCGAATGTCTCCCGGACACGCGCGGCACATGCCGCACCATGCACACATTCATGCTCACGCGCAAACACCATTCACTCGATACGTCACCTCGCCAGGCGCGCCTCCGACCAAAACGACTGCGTACCCCCTGCATGCAACCCCCCCCCCCGTCGAAGAACGGTGGAACCTGTTGGTGGGTAGCAGCAGCAGTGGAACGACCAAGACTTGTCATTGTCCATGAGTCTCATCCTCGACTTGGGTATTCTCGCTCATGTTTTTGTATTCTTCATTGTCTTCAACTTCAACAGTGTCCATCGCCGGGCAACGTCTTGGGCGACGAACAGTCAGCCAGTCGTCTGTCTCGACATCACAATACACACGCTTCGCGCGCTTGAATCTCCGCTTGGGTGCAGTCAAATCACACACTTGCACTGCGCGAGGAGGTGTCGCGAAAGGGTCTCCAGGCATGTCTCACTCCTTGAATTGATTCTAGCGTGTGACGAATGTGTCCAGGTTCCGTCAGATCCAACCTCGGAGATCTCGTAACATGAGGTTCCCGCCTTCGAATCGGTTACAAGACATTTTTTAAAAAAATCTTCCGACCGTCTTGCAAATGACCGTCTTGCACATGCTCAACACAGGCTAAACACATGTTCAACACAGGCTAAACACAGGCTAGACACAGGCTCAACACAGGCTTAACAGAGAGATAAGCCACCGTCATTACTCGGAACGCAAAAGACGCGTTTTATCCTGAAGGGGAGGGGGGGGGGGGGTTCCTGTGCAATCCGTGTCTCAGCAATACGGCATTTTTGATTGTTGTTGATCGTTGTCTCAATAGGTATTAAAGTCAATGACCGACAAAGGATCGCCGACCGACGAAGGATCGCCGAAAAGACCCCTTTGGGCAGTCGTGGAATGTCCGTTCTGTACGTTCTGTACAGAACGTGCAACAAATGGTGCACCAGGGGGGGCACCAGGGGATCCCTGAGATCGAGGCCCTGGTGAAGTGAGTGCCATCGTCAACCGGGCACCAGCGCCGCCATTCATGTCGTTGCCGTTGCTGTTGTTCCTCGTGCGCCTGCAAACCCTGCCTGTCCTGGATTCAGGGGCGTGGGGCACTGAACCAGATTGCTTGTTATTGATAGACTTTGGAGTGGTCGATCCTTTCGCCTTTGATCTCTTCGGTATCTTTGCGATCGCCCGCATCTTTTTGATCTTTTGCATCTTTGTACACGTGGGTTGCAACATACCCACGGGGTATAAATGCCCACATGGGACTGACTTTCATGAGACTTGCTTCGTTCGAAGTAATTCAGATAGTTTCTCGATTGGGTAATATCCTGGGTACATCTGGCCATTTATTTGCCATGTTGGAAATGCGTCAATTCCCTTTGATTGACAATGCTCTTCTTGTGTTTCACAGTCAACATAATCAAGACCCTTACTGTCAGTTTCAGTTATTTTAAGCTCAGCCAGCTGCTTCTTTGTGAAGCCACACCATGATGCGCCGTAAAAAGTTGCTCCATTCTCGATCAACTTGCTCAAGATCTCATCTGCGGCAGGATTGGCACGAGCTGCACCCTGTTCAACACCTCTCTTTGGCACGTTGCCAAGGGAAGGAAGTGGAATTCTTTTGAATGCAATATAGATGAAAAAGAATGATAAAAGCAGAGCTGCAACATAAAAGATATTGTCTAAATCATCACAGGTATTCATTTGTATATAAGAGCTTACACTATTTGAATTGAAAGGTAACAGACGCAAAAAAATATATTATTATAATATTACTTAATGCCGTCTAGAAACGGGTCACTATTCACATCTCAGACTAACCCCAAAAATATTAGAAAAATTAAAAGTTTAGTGCGATCTTTGCAACCAAGTCAAATACCTGCTGTAAATCAGAACACTGCTTCTGCATATCTTGCTTCATTAACGATGTCAAACAATCTGAAGAAGCAAAACGCAGCAAGAAATACCAGCAGCAGAAGGATGTCTACCGCTCGTCGTAGTCGTAACAAGCAGCTATACCTCAACAAAGCTCGTTACGCACCAGCTCGTAAACCACCACTAAATGTGGCACCAACGCCGCCCCCACCATCACCAAAGGCGTCACAAGCAGCATCACCAAAAAAAAACACAAGTACAACAAAACGGACACAAAGAAATAAAGCAATACAAACTAATAACCAAACTAACTACAACAATTATCCCTACGTACCATTTCAATACAAACCTAACAATCTTAAAAAAACATTTGAACAAAATGAAATAAACCAATTAAAATTTGCAAACCAATTATCAGAAAGACTTGGTTTCAAGCCCCAAAACCTAGTACCAGCTACATTGGGGGAAAATTTATCAAATGATCGAATTAGAGCACGTGAGCAAATAAAAAATGCACTTAGAATTTTATTAGACGAAACGGCAACAGATATACAAAGAGCATACAGGGAGAGTGCTAGGGCTAGGGCCCAACAAAAACTACTTGAAACTCAAATTGCACTTGCGACGAATAACAATTACTTCGCATACCGTTGAAAATGAAACTTGCTCTTGAAATGCAACAAAAAAAATGTTTGTGAAGTCCATAGGTCATAAGGCAATACGTTGATATTACACATTTCCATGATTTTGTCGCCACGAATCGAATTCTTTCTCATAAAACCATTTCTCTCACAAATCTGGTTGATTGCGTCCACGGAAATAGTGTTAATATTTTGTTTGTGATGACACATTTGCATATCATTGTGTTTATCAATATATACGATATGCGACCTGGCATATTGCTTTGCTAAATTCCCATCCACGCATAGGATGTACAAAGTTGTCTTCTCATTACTTCTGTTGGACAACTTATGAACTAATCCACTGAATTCATCTTCATTCAGCGCACATCGATACAAATATATCCATATCACGGAAATCTCATCGGTTGCGCTCAAAAATGCAAGCGAAGTGTCCAAAAAACATTGTCCAAGTGGAGACGTCAACTCCCAAAAACGGACGTGACAAGGAGGCCTTGATGGTTTGTTTTCCTCCAAATGTCTGAAATCTCTTTCCGTTCGAGAAACACATAAAATTTGAGAAAAGCTCGATGACGAGTGAATTTGCATATCGTTTGGTAATGCGAAAATGTCTACGCAAAATCCACCAGTCTCTAATTGTAACAACTTCTTCTTTATAATGCTCAAGTTGTCTAACAAAGGGTGCATCATAGCACACCGCAGTTTGAAACAATAGCTAAGCTTTAATTACTTATCACGCAATGAATCTTGTCCAACTGCTCCTTGTACCTGCGACCCCCATCACTACCACTCGCACTCTCCTTCACCTTATCCTGATGATTCA
>MDTD01066824.1_pt1 | contig 14007 bp, 14 predicted proteins | sample 811221 | NCBI WGS metagenome assembly MDTD01 (sample SAMN05326646, study PRJNA326480) | marine metagenome | isolation source: seawater | place: Pacific Ocean: South West | collected 2011
GAGCGCCAGCCCTTGCCGTCGATCACCTGCTCGTTGGCCAGCACGGTCATGTCCACCGGATCCCAGTTCACCACCGCGTTCCGGCGATAGACCAGGCCATGCGCGAGGAAATCGAGAAAGAGCGCCTGCTGCTGGCCGTAATACTCGGGATCGCAGGTGGCAAACTCGCGGCTCCAGTCGATCGAGAGGCCGAGGGGCTTCATCTGCGCGCGCATGTCGGCGATATTGCCGTAGGTCCAGTCCTTCGGATGGCCGCCCGAGGCCATGGCGGCGTTCTCGGCGGGCATGCCGAAGGCGTCCCAGCCCATCGGGTGCAGCACGTTATGCCCGGTGGCGATCTTGTGGCGCGCCACCACGTCGCCCATCGTGTAGTTGCGCACATGGCCCATATGGATGCGGCCCGACGGGTAGGGGAACATCTCCAGCACGTAGTATTTGGGCCTTGCCGGATCGCGGGCGGCGCGGAAGATCCCGGCCTCGTCCCAGGCGCGTTGCCATTTCGCTTCGATCTCGGCGGGGGAATAGCGCGACATGGGCCGTGCCTTTCTTGCTCTGTCGGATGTTGGCAGGGGTGATAGGCGCTTCGTCGCGCATGGTCCAGTGCCGAGGTGGCGAATCCGGGGGTTTGCGGCGCTGCGGGCGCGTCCGTATAAACGCGGGGAGGCAGGGCGCGGGCGCGGACATGAACATTCTTTTCATCCATCAGAATTTTCCGGGCCAGTACAAGCACCTGGCCCCGCTGCTCGCGCGGCGGGGGCATCGCTGCGTGGCACTGACATTGCGGGTGAAAGAGGCCACGACATGGCAGGGGGTGCGGGTGATCCCCTATGCCCTGCCCAGGCGCGCGGCGCAGGCGGTGCATCCCTGGCTGGTGGATTTCGACACCAAGGTGACGCGCGGCGATGCCTGCTGGCGCGCGGCGCGCGCGCTGAAGGCGCGCGGCTTTGTCCCCGATGTCATCCTCGCCCATCCCGGCTGGGGCGAATCGCTCTTCCTGCGCGATGTCTGGCCCGAGGCTCGGCTGGGGCTCTATTGCGAGCTCTACCATCTGCCGGACTGGCCGCACATGGGCTTCGACCCCGAGTTTCCGAGCAAGGAGCCGGAGGCCGAGCCCCTGCGCATGCGGATGCGCAATCTCAACAATCACCTGCATTTCGATCAGGCCCATGCCGGCATCAGCCCGACGCGCTTTCAGGCCGATACCTTTCCGCAGCCCTTCCGCACCCGCATCACCGTCAGCCATGACGGCATCGACACGCTGAGCGCCTGCCCCGCGCCCGATGTCCGGCTGGAGGTGGCGGGCGCGGGCACGCTCACCCGCGAGGACGAGGTCATCACCTTCGTCAACCGCAACCTGGAGCCCTATCGCGGCTATCACGTCTTCATGCGCGCGCTGCCGCGCCTCCTGCGCGAACGGCCCCGCGCGCGGGTGCTGATCGTGGGCGGCGAGGAGGTGAGCTATGGCGCGCGCCCGCCCGAGGGCCGGACCTGGAAGCAGATCTTCATCGACGAGGTGCGCGGGCAGATCCCCGATGCCGACTGGGCGCGCGTGCATTTCCTGGGCCGCATCCCCTATGACCGCTTCCTGCGGCTCTTGCAGGTCTCGCGCGTGCATGTCTATCTCAGCTATCCCTTCGTGCTGAGCTGGTCTCTGATGGAGGCGATGGCCTGCGAGGCCGCGATCATCGCCTGCGACACGGTGCCGGTGCGCGAGGTCATCACCGAGGGCGAGACCGGGCGGCTGGTGGATTTCTTCGATGGCGCGGCGCTGGTCGCCGGGATCTGCGCCCTGCTGGAGGACGCGGAGGCGCGGCGCGAAATGGGACAGGCCGCGCGGCGTCTCATCCGCGCGCGCTACGATCTGCACGGCATCTGCCTGCCGCGGCAACTGGCCTGGGTCGATGCGCTGGCCGCGGCCGGGCCGGGCTGAGGGGCTCAGAGATCGAGCGATCCTTGCGCGCGCGTGTCCTCCTCGCGGGCGGCTTTCCTGAAGGCGTCGTCGCGCCGCGCGGGCAGGCGCACGGCGCGGTCGCGCAGGCGCAGCGCCTCCTCGATGGTGACGATCTGGATGCGGGGGACGGAGTCGAAACCTTCGACGGTGAAGGTGCCTGCGCCGTCGCTCGAATATCCTCGCTACCCCTTTCCAGACAGCTTCAAGATTTCCAGGACCGGCGACAGGATCGACTCGGACAGTTCCTTGTAAGCCCCTACGTCCACGCCGCCCTTTCTCGCCTGGTTGGCCGTCCTGTCTTTCCCGAAAAGCCGTTCGCTGAGTTGCTTTTTCAGTTCCTTCTGGTCTGCATCCTCGAGCGACGAAAGGAAGGGGTCGATGGCATTCACCTCGAGGGAGAACCAACGCATCTGTTGTTCCAGGTCGCGGTGGGTTCTCGATTGCCTGGACGCATATCCGGCCGCCGCCAATAGAACCAGGGTCAACGATCCCGCTGTCACCAGTTCGGCCCAGTTGACCCCACCGGCCGAGGTTTCGCCAAATCCCAGGAAAAATTTCAACAGCAACCAGGCGGCCGCAAGTCCAAGCGATACCATCGCCACTATCCGCCAGGTGTTCGCCGCCTTGTGTTCGACGGTTGCGGTTTTCTGGTAGCCGCCCGCGACACCATCTGTCCCAACCAGGCCATGTATCTTGAGGATCGCGGCATGTTTCGCCTTCATATCGTCCAAGCGTACCTCGACGTCCTGCGTGTATGTATCGAAAGCGGATTTCAGACGCTCATTGTGCTTCGTGCTGATATCCTTTGTTTCCGCCTCTGATTTTGACCGGATCTCGCGCATCGTTTCATCGAATTTTTCGCCACGCTGAATCTGCGCCGATGAGAATTCCTCTGCCCTGGAATTCTGAGCCTCCCCGAATTCGTTCTGCCATTCGCTGAACGCTTCGTCAGATTGCGCTTTCAGGTTCTCTAGTGCCTTCTTGTGCGCGTCCAGTCCGTCCTGGATTTCGACCAAGCGGCCCTCACCTTCGGCCAGGCGCGCCTCAAAGTCCTGTTCCGCCTTCTCGATAGCCTTGCAGAAGCGGCTATAGGCTTCCTCGATTGACCTAACGGTCATTGCAGCGTCTGGCGGACCCGCCTGGGCCGCGATCTGATAGACAAGCGGCAGTTGTCCGGTCAGGTGGTCATTGGCCTGGCGTAGATGCTGGACGTTCTGGTTCGAGGCGTAGTTGCTTACCTCGTTCCAGATTTGCGGTTGGCGCAGTTGATTGTTGAGGTTGCTCACCAGCTTTTCGGGGAACAACTCTGCGTCCAGACCTGCAAGCGCAGTTCGCGCTAATTCCAGGGCCTTGGAAAACCTCCGGCGTTCATCCTCGTGTTCACTGTCGATTTCCTCCACTTCAACGTCCAGCCAGTCCAGCAAGGTCTGGATCGTTTCGTGAATCGGGTGGCCTTCGAATTGTTCTGACCAGCGAGACATGTGGCCTCTCTTTTTTGACAATGTTCAAGATATAGCGGAGCACTCCGATTTGACAACAATATGAGCCACCGGGAGGCCGCGTTTCAACCCTGAATTCGATGGCGAGGGGGATGTTTGCACCAGCACGGTACGAAGCCGCCTCCTAGAAGCCGCCTCCTAATAGCGGCTGTCGCGCAGCTCGATCAGCGCCTGCCCCGACACCATGTCATCCCAGTGCCATGTATCGTCGAACGCCGCGATCTGCGCGCCCGAGACCTGCCCGCTCTCGTCCTTGAAGAGATGGGAATAGGAGGCGTTCGAATTGAACGGCGGATCGAGATAGATCAGGTCCACGCTCTCATCCGCGATGCTCTCGCGCAGCACCTGCAAATTGTCGCCGTAATAGAGGTGGTTCATCGCCGTTCCGCCCGCTTTCTCCGCACTCTGCCTCGCCAAGGTTAAGCCGTCCTGAACGCGCGCCGCAAGCCGCGCGTCACGCCTCCCTGGCGCGCGGGTAATGGCGGGCGACCTCGGCCACGGCCCGGGCCACGGCCTCCTCGATGCTCATCTCCGACGTGTCGAGCAGCAGCGCATCCGGCGCGGGCCGCAGCGGTGCGGTGGCGCGCGCGCTGTCGCGGGCGTCACGCTGGCGCAGGTCTTCGGCCACCTCCTCGAGCGTGACGGCAAGGCCCTTCTGCACCAGTTCCAGATGGCGGCGCCGCGCGCGTTCCGCATCCGACGCGGTGACGAAGAGCTTTACCTCCGCCTCCGGGCAGATCACCGTGCCGATGTCGCGCCCGTCAAGCACCGCGCCGCCCGCCCTCCGGGCAAAGGCGCGCTGGAAATCGAGCAGCGCCGCGCGCACCTCGGGGATGGCGGCCACCCGGCTTGCGGCCTGGCTCACCTCGGGGCTGCGCAGGTCGTCGGCGTCCAGATCCTCGGCGCGCAGGCTGCGCGCGGCCTCCACCGGGTCCAGCCCGTCGAGCGTGCGCCGCCCGGCGGCACGGTAGAGCAGCCCGGTATCGAGATGGGCAAGGCCGAAATGGCGGCCGAGGGCGCGCCCGATGGTGCCCTTGCCCGCCGCCGCCGGCCCGTCGATCGCAATGGTGAACGCCATGATCCGCCCTTTCGGTGGACCTACTTGCTAGCCGATCCGGGGGCCTGCCTCAAGCATCGCTTGACGGGCGGGGGCAGGCGGGGCACATCGGTGCCCATGCTGATCTACAAGATTTTCCGCGGCCCCGAATGGGCCGATCTGCGCGCAAGCGGCGCGTCGCGCGGCGCGCCGGTCGATCTGGCCGACGGGTTCGTCCATTTCTCGACCGCCGGTCAGGCCCCGGAAACGGCGGCCCGGCATTTCGCGGGCGAGGATGGGCTGATGCTTCTGGCGGTCGAGACCGACCGGCTCGGCGACGCGCTGAAATGGGAGCCGTCGCGCGGCGGCGCGCTCTTTCCCCATCTCTACCGCGAGCTGCGTCTTTCGGACGTGGCCTGGGCACAGCCCCTGCCGCTCATCGACGGCGCGCACCGTTTCCCGGCAGGGCTTGAATGACGCCGCTGGAGCGACTTGGCCTCGGCCTTCTGCATCGCTGCGATCCCGAGGCGGCGCATGGCCTCGCGCTTCGCGCGCTCAGGCTGGGCCTTGCACCGCAGCCCGGGCCGATCTCGACGCCGCGTCTGCGGACCGATCTGGCCGGGCTTGCCCTGCCCAATCCCGTGGGGCTCGCCGCGGGCTTCGACAAGAACGCCGAGGCGCTCGGGCCGCTTGCCCGCGCGGGCTTCGGCTTTGTCGAGCTGGGGGCGGTCACGCCCCGCCCGCAGCCGGGCAATGCGCGTCCCCGTCTCTTTCGTCTGACCGAGGACCGCGCGGTGATCAACCGCTTCGGCTTCAACAATGAGGGCATGGCGGCGGTGGCCGCGCGCCTCGCCCGCCGCCCGAGGGGCGCGGTGATCGGGCTCAACCTCGGGGCCAACAAGGACAGCGCCGACCGCGCGGGCGATTTCGCGCAGGTGCTGGCGACCTGCGGCGCATATCTCGATTTCGCCACCGTGAATGTCAGCAGCCCCAATACCGAGCGGCTGCGCGAGTTGCAGGGGGCGGAGGCGCTCTCGGCGCTGCTGGCGGGCGTGATGGCCGCGCGCGACGCGCTGCCGCGCCCGATTCCGGTCTTTCTCAAGATCGCGCCGGACCTGAGCGATGCCGAGCTGTCGGAGATCGCCGATGTGGCGCTGGCCAGCGGGCTTGCCGGGATCGTCGCCACCAATACGACCCTCTCCCGAGACGGGCTGAAAAGCCCGATGAGGGAGCAGGCGGGCGGGCTGTCCGGCGCGCCGCTTTTCGGGAAGTCGACACGGATCCTGGCGCGGCTGTCGCAGCTGACGGCGGGGCGGCTGGCACTGGTCGGCGTGGGCGGGATCGGCTCGGCCGAGGACGCCTATGCCAAGATCCGCGCGGGCGCGAGCGCGGTGCAGCTCTATTCCGCGCTGGTCTATGAGGGTATGTCGTTGGTGCCACGCATCGCGCGCGGGCTCGACGCGCTGCTCGCCCGCGACGGGTTTGCCACCGTGGCCGAGGCCGTTGGCAGCGGGCGGGACGCGTGGCTCTGATCTCCTGTCGGCACCATCCGCCGCCTGTCGTGCTCAGCCCCCTCTGAGCGCCGGCAGGCCGATCCCCGCCGCCTCGAACCCGCCATCGACGGCGATGATCTGGCCGGTGACATGGCTTGCGCGCTCCGAGCGGAGAAAGGTGATCACCTCGGCCAGCCCGTCCTCGGTGCCGTAGCGGTTGAGCGGGATCGCGTCGCGACAGGCGGCGCGCAGAGCGCCTGGGACATCAGGAACACGCTGTCGAGACTGGTCTCCATCACCCGGCACCAGCGCGCGAAATCGGTCTCGGCCCGGGGCGCGAAATCGGCGACACCGGCATTGTTCACAAGCGCATCGCCGCTTTGGCAGGTTTCCGCCAGACAGGCCGCCAACCGGTCGACCTCTCCGGGCTGCGAGACGTCGCAGACCACCGGATCGACGCCGCTCAGCGCGGCGGCGGCTTCCTCGAGCGCGGGCGCATCGCGGTCGATCATCACCACGCGCCAGCCCTTGCGGAGAAAGGCGCGCGTGGTCGCCAGCCCGATGCCGCGCGCGGCCCCGGTGACGGCGGCGGTTTTCTGGGCGGGCCCTGCCATGGCGCGGCTCCCAGCGGCTTGTCTGGCGGTATCATGCGCGCGCATTGGCCGAGGTCAAGCGCGCGCCGCGCGCGGCATTGCACAGAGGGTTCGCATCGCGCTAAGAGAGCGGCGACGAAACCGCATTTTTCGACGCATTTCTGGAGATTCCGCATGACACGCAAGCTCTTTGGCACGGATGGGATTCGCGGCCGGGCGAACAGCTGGCCGATGACCGCCGACATGGCGCTGCGGCTCGGCGCGGCGGCAGGACGCTATTTCCGTCGGGACAAGCAGGAACACCGCGTGGTGATCGGCAAGGACACGCGCCGCTCGGGCTACATGATCGAATACGCGCTCACCGCCGGGTTCACCTCTACCGGCATGAACGTGTTTCTGCTCGGCCCCGTGCCGACCCCCGCCATCGGCTATCTCACCCATTCGCTGCGCGCCGATGTGGGCGTCATGATCTCGGCAAGTCACAATCCGGCCGCCGATAACGGCATCAAGCTCTTCGGCCCCGACGGCTTCAAGCTCAGCGACGAGGCGGAGGCGGCCATCGAGCGTCTGCTGGACGCGGGCGTGACCCTCTCCGCGCCCGAACATATCGGCAGTGCCCGCCGCGTGGACGATGCGCGCGGGCGCTACGTGGAATATGCCAAGACGACCTTTCCCAACCGCCGCCGCCTGGGCGGGCTGCGCATCGTGGTCGATTGCGCGAACGGGGCCGCCTACCGCGCCGCGCCCGAGGTGCTGTGGGAACTTGGTGCCGAGGTGATCCCGCTGGGGGTCGAGCCGGACGGCTACAACATCAACCTCAACTGCGGCTCGACCCGCCCCGAGACCGCGGCGCGCAAGGTGCTCGAGACGCGCGCCGATCTCGGGATCTGCCTCGATGGCGATGCCGACCGGGTGGTGCTCATCGACGAACAGGGACGGGTGGCCGACGGCGATCAGTTCATGGCGCTGATCGCCACCCGCTGGGCGCGCGAGGGGCGGCTTGCGGGCGACACGCTGGTGGCCACCGTCATGTCCAACCTCGGGCTGGAGCGGTATCTGGCCACGCAGGGCATCGCGCTCAAGCGCACGCCGGTGGGAGATCGCCATGTGGTCGAGGCGATGCGCGCGGGCGGGCACAATCTTGGCGGCGAGCAGTCGGGCCATATCGTGATGACCGACTACGCCACAACCGGCGACGGGCTCATCGGGGCGCTGCAATTCCTTGCCGCGATGGTCGAGACCGGGCAGACGGCGAGCGCGCTCGCGCAGGTCTTCGAGCCGGTGCCGCAGCGCCTTGTCAATGTCCGCTACGCCGAGGGCAAGGCCCCGCTCAAGACCGATATCGTCCAGAGCGCCGTGGCCGAGGCCGAGGCCGAACTGGGCAGCGACGGGCGGCTTCTGATCCGCGCCTCGGGCACCGAGCCGCTCATCCGGGTGATGGCCGAGGCGCTCGACCCGGCCGTGCTCGACCGGGTAATGGTGCGGCTCGTGGGGGCGGTCGAGGCCGTGTCCTGAACCGCGTTCAGCGGCAGGCCAGCGCCGCGTCGAACCCTGCGGCGCTGGCCGCGCCGGGCAGGGGGTGCGCCCGAAGGGCCGCACCCTCGAAGGCCACCGCGACAAGGCGCTGAAATCCGGCATCGGCCAGCACGATCTCCGGGCCGGTGCCGCAGTCGCGCAGCCCCCCGAAAATCACCTCGTCGCCGATCCGGTGGCTGGTGACACCGCGCAACTGCGCAATCTCGGTCAGCCCGCCGGCGGCCCAGGACCAGACGCGCAGCACCTTGCCCAGATGGGGCGTCTCGACATAGGCGATATCGGTCACGCCGTCGCCGTTCAGATCGGCGATCGCCGCCGGGGCCAGCCAGCGGAAGGGCGTGCCGATGGGCGGCCACGCCGCCGCCTTCACGAGGCCCTCCGCCGCAGGCTGTAGATCGCCAGCTTCGCGCCTGCCTCGGGGCTCGATTCGACAACCACCGCATCGGTCGCCCCGTCGCCGTCGGCATCGACAAGCCGTGGCGCGATATCCTCGAAGACATGGGCAGGCTCGGACCCCGCACGCAGGTCGAACCGGTGCGCGCGCCCCTCTGCGTCGCGCACAGCCAGCACCCGGCGTTCGGGGATGCGGCCCATGATCCGGTGCGGATAGCTGTCGTCAGGCTCTTCGAACCGGGCCGCAACGATTCCCGGCCCTTCGGCCGTGACCCAGGGCTCCCCGGCGGCGGCGGTCCCGGCCAGCAGCACCAGCGCGCCAAGCAGTCCGCGCATCGGCTCAGATCTGGCGTTCGGGCATCTGCACCACCAGCCCGTCGAGCGCATCGCTGACCTTGAGCTGGCAGGTCAGGCGCGAGCGCACCGGGTCCGGCTCATAGGCGAAATCGAGCATGTCCTCCTCCATGTCCTCCTTCGGCGGCAGCCGGTCCACCCATTCGGGCGCGACATAGACATGACAGGTCGAGCACGCGCAGGCCCCGCCGCAATCGGCCTCGATTCCGGGGATGTTGTTGTCGCGCGCGCCTTCCATGACGGTCAGCCCGTTGGCAACCTCGACCTCGTGGCGCGTGCCGTTATGCTCGATATAGGTGATCTTCGCCATTGCGGCTCACTCCCTTTGGCAGCAATTCAACAGGCTACCTAGCCAAGCCCCCGCGTCGAGACCAGCCCCATTTGCCGCGTGCCGCGAAAAGAGTTGCACGGCAGCAAGGACGTTCTATTTATGTTCTCATGTTGCTGCCGCGTCCGCCCTCTGCCCTTGTCGCCGCGCATCTCGACCGGGTGCCGCCGGGCGCGCGCATCGCTGTGGCGGGGCTTGTGCTGGTGCGCCAGCGGCCCGGCACGGCGAAGGGCGTGGTCTTCCTCACCCTCGAGGACGAGACCGGGGTGGTCAATGTCGTGATCTGGCGGAAGGTGTTCGAGCGGTTTCGCCGCGCGGTGATCGCCGGGCGTCTGCTGCGCGTCACCGGGCGGGTGGAGCGGCAGGGCGACGTGCGCCACCTCGTGGCCGAGCGGATCGAGGATATTTCCGACCTGCTCGACCGCCTCGCCGATCCCGGTTTCGCCCCCGGTCCCACCCCCGCGCGCGCTCAGCCGCCATGCGCTTCGCGGCTGTCCTCCGGGGCCTCGGCCCGGTCGAACCTGCCGTAGTCGCGGATCACGCTGACCACGTGCAGGCGGTAATCGTCGAACATGACCTCGCGCCCGTTCGGGCTACTGCGTCTCCGGGAACGCGCCCGACCCCCCGGCCTTCGACGCGCCCGCGCCGCGATGCGGTGGACTGGGCGCGCGCGTTCGGGCGGCGCTACAGCGACGGCGACACGCCGGAAAAGCCGCTTGACTGGGCGCACTACCCCTACCCGCCATCGGTGCCTGGATCCTGCCTGCGCAGGAGGAATGCATGATGACTGCCGAATACGCTGGCTCTTCCAGATGCGTAACGATCGGATCGGAATCCCTGTAACATCATGCAATCATGCATTTATCGGGGCGTCAGAAAAACAGAAAATATTGTCGAAATCTCCCCGATCCTGACCTAACCTGAACGTTGAGGAGATACGTGCTCATGACCCGACAGGTCCGGATCGACACCTCGCCCCCGGTCTCGGACGAGGTGCGCAGGACAACCTGCTACATGTGCGCCTGCCGCTGCGGCATCAACGTTCACATGAAGGGCGGCAAGGTGGCTTACATAGAAGGCAACCGCGATCACCCGGTGAACAGGGGCGTGCTCTGCGCCAAGGGTTCGGCGGGAATCATGCAGCACAACGCCCCCGCGCGCCTGCGCGCGCCATTGAAGCGCGTGGGCCCCCGCGGCTCGGGGCAGTTCGAGGAGATCTCCTGGGAGGAGGCGCTCGGCATCGCCTGCGACTGGCTGGGATCGATCCGCAAGAGCGATCCGTCGAAACTCGCCTTCTTCACCGGGCGCGATCAGAGCCAGAGCTTCACCAGTTTCTGGGCGCAGAATTTCGGCACACCGAACTACGCCGCGCATGGCGGCTTCTGCTCGGTCAACATGGCGGCGGCGGGCATCTACACGATGGGCGGGGCCTTCTGGGAATTCGGACAGCCGGATTGGGAGCATACGAAGCTGTTCATGCTCTTCGGCGTGGCCGAGGATCATGACAGCAACCCGATCAAGATGGGGATCGGCCGCCTCAAGGCGCGTGGGGCAAAGGTGATCGGCGTCAACCCGATCCGCACGGGCTATAACGCCGTGGCTGACGATTGGGTGGGGATCACGCCGGGCACCGACGGGCTGTTCATCCTGTCGCTGATCCACGAGCTGATGCGCGCGGGGAAAATCGACCTCGATTACCTCGCCCGCTACACCAACGCGCCGGTGCTGGTGAATGCCGATCCGGCATCGCCCGAGCACGGCCTGTTTCTGCGCGACGCGGACGGCAAGCCGCTGGTCAAGGACCGCACGACCGGCAAGCTCATGGCCTTCGACACCCCCGGTGTGAGCCCCGACCTGAGCGCCACGCATGAGGCGGGCGGCATCACGCATCGCCCCGTCATGCACCTGCTGGCCGAGCGCTATCTTGACCCGCAATACGCCCCCGAGGCGGTGGCCGGGCGTTGCGGCGTCACCCCCGACAAGATCCGCCGGATCGCCGCCGAACTCGCGCACGTGGCCTTTGACGAGGCGATCACGCTCGAGCGTGAATGGACCGATTTTCGCGGAGAGACGCACCAGACCATGACCGGCCGCCCGGTCAGTTTCCATGCCATGCGCGGCATCTCGGCCCATTCCAACGGCTTCCAGACCTGCCGCGCCCTGCATCTTCTGCAAATCCTTCTCGGCACGGTCGAGGTGCCCGGCGGCTTCCGCTTCAAGCCGCCTTATCCGAAACCCGTGAGCGCCCATCCAAGACCGCATTGCGGCGTGTGGCCCGATTGCCCGCTCGACGGCCCGCACCTGGGCTTCGTGCGCGGCCCCGAGGATCTCGCGCTCAAGCCCGACGGCACGCCCGCGCGCATCGACAAGGCCTTCACCTGGGAAAACCCGATGTCGGCGCACGGGCTGATGCACATGGTCATCTCCAATGCCCATGCGGGCGATCCCTACCGGATCGACACGCTGTTTCTCTACATGGCGAACATGGCGTGGAATTCCTCGATGAACACCGCCCGCGTGATGGAGATGCTGACCGACCGCGACGTAAACGGCGATTACGTGATCCCGCGCATCATCTACTCGGATGCCTACAGCTCCGAGATGGTCGCCTATGCCGACCTGATCCTGCCCGATACCACCTATCTCGAGCGGCACGATTGCATCTCGCTTCTCGACCGGCCCATCTGCGAGGCGGAGGCGGCGGCGGACGCGATCCGCTGGCCGGTGGTGGAGCCGGACCGTGACGTGCGCGGTTTTCAGACGGTGCTGGTGCAACTGGCCAACAAGTTGAAACTGCCCGGCTTCACCGCCCCGGACGGCACGGCCCTCTACACCGATTACGCCGATTACATGGTCAACCACGAGCGCAAGCCCGGTATCGGCCCGCTCATGGGCTTTCGCGGCAATGGCGAGGATGTGGGGCGCGGCGCACCCAACCCGGCGCAGATCGACCGCTATATCGAGAACGGCGGCTTTTTCGTCCACCACATCCCCGAGGGTGCCAATTACTACAAGCCGTGGAACATGGCCTATCAGGACTGGGCCGTCGGCATGGGCATATTCGACAAACCGCAGCCCTATATTTTCGACCTCTACGCCGAGCCGATGCGCAAGTTCCAGCTTGCCGCCGAAGGGCACGGCGACCGTCAGCCGCCCGATCACCTGCGCGACCGGATCAAGGCCACGATGGACCCGCTGCCGATCTGGTATCCGCCCTTCGAGGAAGCGGCGATCGACACCGGCGAATATCCCCTCCACGCGCTCACCCAACGCCCCATGGCGATGTATCACTCCTGGGGCACACAGAACGCCTGGCTGCGCCAGATCCACGGGGAAAACCCGCTTTATCTGCCCACGAAACTCTGGGAGGAACACGGCTTTGCCGAGGGCGACTGGGCGCGGGTCACGTCGGCTCATGGCGCGATCACCGTGCCCGTGGCCCACATGGCTGCGCTCAATGAAAACACCGTCTGGACCTGGAACGCCATCGGCAAGCGCAAGGGGGCCTGGGCGCTGTCGGAGGACGCACCCGAGGCGACACGCGGCTTCCTGCTCAACCACCTCATCCATGAGTTGTTGCCACACAAGGGCGACGGGCTGCGCTGGTCCAATTCCGATCCCGTCACCGGTCAGGCGGCCTGGTTCGACCTGCGTGTGAAGATCGAGAAGGTGCCTGCGCCCGCGGAGGCGCAGCCGGCCTTCGCTCCGCTTCGCTCACCGGTGTGCCGGGGGCCCGATCACCTCGCATGGAAGGTGCGCCAATGAGGCTTCATCGTTCCGTAAATACTCCGGGGTCCGGGGCAGCGCCCCGGTCCTCCCCCGCTACCCTGAGCGAGGGTGCATCATGACAAGCCTTCCCGAAACCACCGCCCGCAAGATGGGCCTCGTGATCGACCTCGATACCTGCGTGGGCTGTCATGCCTGCGTCATCGCCTGCAAGGGCTGGAACACCGAGAATTACGGTGCCCCGCTCAGCGATCAGGACCCCTATGGTGCCAACCCCTCGGGCAGCTTCCTCAACCGCATCCACAGCTACGAGGTCATGCCTGCGCAAGGTGCCGCGCAACTTGTGCATTTCCCCAAATCCTGCCTGCATTGCGAGGACGCGCCCTGCGTCACCGTCTGCCCCACGGGGGCGAGCTACAAGCGGGTGGAGGACGGTATCGTTCTGGTCAACGAGAGCGACTGCATCGGCTGCGGTCTCTGCGCCTGGGCCTGCGCCTACGGCGCGCGCGAGATGGACATGGCCGAAGGCGTGATGAAGAAATGCACCCTCTGCGTGGACCGGATCTATAACGAGACCCTGCCGGAGGAGGACCGCGTGCCCGCCTGCGTGCGCACCTGCCCGGCGGGCGCGCGGCATTTCGGCGATCTGGGCGATCCCGAGAGCGATGTCTCGAAACTGGTGGCCGAACGCGGCGGCATGGACCTCATGCCGGAACAGGGCACGAAGCCCGTGAACAAGTATCTGCCGCCGCGCCCGCGCGACCGGCTTGACGAGGTGGACGTGCTCGCCCCGCTGCTCGCCCCCGTCGTCGAAGGGCCCAAGGGCTTTCTCGGCTGGCTCGACCGCGCGCTCGAAAGGCTCTGAGATGCACCCGGCCCCTTCGGTCATCGCCTTCACCACGCTGTCGGGCGCGGGCTTCGGCCTGCTCTTCTGGCTGGGGCTCGGCCTGCCCGATGTCAGCGGCTGGGTCGCCTTCGCCTTCTACGCCATCGGTTTCGCGCTGGCGGCGGGGGGGCTTCTGGCCTCGACCTTCCATCTCGGCCACCCCGAGCGCGCGTGGAAGGCGTTCAGCCAGTGGCGGTCGAGCTGGCTCTCGC
>MDTD01200375.1_pt1 | contig 14007 bp, 12 predicted proteins | sample 811221 | NCBI WGS metagenome assembly MDTD01 (sample SAMN05326646, study PRJNA326480) | marine metagenome | isolation source: seawater | place: Pacific Ocean: South West | collected 2011
GCCGAAGACATTTATCGCGACGAACTGGAACGTATTTTCCCACGATCCTGGCTGTTCGTGGCCCATGAGAGCCAGATACCGGAGAACGGGGATTACATCCTGGGGCGCATGGCGGAAGAATCCGTCATCGTCAATCGGGACCGCAACGGCAAACTGCACGTATTCCTCAACAACTGCCGCCACCGGGGGATGCGGGTGTGCCGCTACGACAAGGGCAACACGCGGAAATTCATGTGTCCGTTCCACGCCTGGGTTTTTTCCGATCAGGGAGATCTGATCGGCGTTCCGAAACTGGAAACTGGCTATCACAACGAACTCGACAAGTCCGAATGGGGCCTGATCGAGTCTCGCGTCTACAGCTATCGCGGCTTCATCTTCGCCTGCTGGGACGAAGAGACACCTGAGCTTGAGGAATATCTGGGTGACCTGCGCTTCTATTTCGACGACTATTGCGAATTGCCCGACGGCAGCTACGGCGACTGGGAAGCGTTTGGCGGCATCTTCAAATGGCGAGTGCCTTGCAACTGGAAATTTGGTGCCGAGAATTTCGGTGGTGATTACTACCACAACCCGTCACATGCCTCGGTCGACCAGGTCATCCTCTCGCCCGCTGGCGTCAAGGGTCGCCACACATACGACGCAGTCACGCGCGAACGAGAGTTGTGGAAACTGAACGTGCTGACCAAGGAAGGCCACAACGCGCGGGGCGAGTTGTTCAAGGATATTTACGAATACGTGCCAACCTACCAGGAAATGGCGGTAGTTGAGGAATATTTTCGTGATTGCTACCGCATCCGACAGGAAAAACTCGGCGACAAATCGCGCTGGTACGGGCACGGTGGGACAATCTTCCCAAACGTTTCCTATTCCAACGGCGTACAGAGCATGGGGTCATGGCATCCCAGCAGTCCGCACGAAACCGAAATCTGGCGTATCTTCCTAGCGCCAAAGGACGCCCCGGATGAGGTCAAGGATGTCCTGCGTCACTACGTGATCCGCTATCAGGGACCGTCCGGCTTGACCGAGCAGGATGACATGGAGAATTGGGGCTCGGCGCATGAAGGTGCGAGAGGCACCATCGCCCGGCGCCACGCCTATCACTACGGCATGGGTCTGGGCCACGAACAGCGAGCCTGGCCCGCCGAGTGGCTTGGCGGCGACATTTACGCCTCGGAAGATGTCTCCGAACAAAACCAGCGCGCCTACTACGCCCGGTGGGCCCGTATGATGGACGTCCCTCCGGGATCGAGCCGCCAGCCGGTCCTCGTCGAAGCAGCAGACTAGGTGGGTCGATGGACATGACGCCGGAACGCAAGCTGCTCGACCAACTGGTGCTACGCCACCAAGTCGAGCAGTTCTATAATGCCGAGGCGGAACTGCTCGACACCCGTCAGTTCAATGCCTGGCTCGACCTGTTGGCGGAAGAAATCCGCTACTGGATGCCGGTCACCATCAATAAGGAATCCGGCAAGTGGCATGAAGAGCGCACCCGTGAAGGCAAGGATTTGAACTGGTTCGACGAAGGCAAATTCGAACTGGAACAGCGGGTTCGTCAAATAGAGACCGGACTACACTGGGCGGAAGAGCCGATCTCACGTACAAGCCATATGTTCTCGAACCTGCAGGTAACGGACAACAGCAACACCCTCGCCACGCGATGCCGCTTCCTGATCTACCGCAACCGCGGAGAGACCGAGACCGACTTCTTCGTTGGAAAGCGCCACGACACTCTCCACCGCGAGGGTTCCGGCTTCAAGATCGCCACCCGGCAAATCTTCCTCGATCAGAGCGTCCTGCTCGCCAAGAACCTGACCCTCTTCTTCTAGCCCCGGCATGGACCATCTTGCAGGATCGCGTCGGACGACTTTGCGTTGAACGCAATTCGACATGTTGTCTTTATTTTATGAACGCTTTCCGATCGGTGTCTGCCTTTATACCGCAGCTGACGCGGCGGGCCGCATATTCCGGCTTGATGTTTTCATAGCCCGTCATATTGCGTGAAGGAGACCCAGTATATGTTTCGCGTCGACGCCGCTGACGGGCGGCCGAAAAACTTTACTCGATAGTGAATTCGCGCCCAACGTCAGCTCCAATAGCAGCCCAGGCAGGTTCAATGGTGAAAGTGCTGGGGATCGGGATTTCAGTAATCGAGGCTTCAGCACACCAACGCACCGGCGGCCTTTGCACACTAGGGCCGCTCTCGGCGTGTCGGCGTTCCGCGAATTGGACATCACCCTGGCACCGGATGGTCTTGCGTCCGCCGTCCCGGCCTTCGCGCCACCACCCAAGTTCGATGCCGCTCGGGGGTCGAGATCGCGGGCCGTACCCTTCCGCGCCCGATACCAGCCATCAATCCGCAATTGCAACTGATCCAGTTTGGCACGCAGCTCCTTATTGCGCGCCGCAAAAACCTTTATGACGGACTGCAAACTCGCCCAAAAGTCATCCTCTGCAGCGCCCAACACCTCCAAAGCTTTCTCGCAAAAGAACCCATACAGGTTCGGATCAATCGTTAAATGGCCTGTTTTTATACTCTTCTTTATGGGTTTATCGCGCGTCTGTCATTCTAGTTTGTTTCTTGAAAGTGCGCCGGAGAGCGCACCTCCCAAACCACCGTATGAGCGAAAGATCTCACTTAGAGTGGCGATTTTATTGCATGCTATGCTGCATTACATAATAAACGATGCCTGCCGGACATTTGACCTCTCAAAGGGAGCGCGTACTTCCTTGTCGAATTCACTCATCCGGAGCGATTGCCATGTCCAAGTCCGTCGATGCGACAACCTTGAAAGCCATGCTGAACGATGGCGGCGAACTGGCGCTGCTCGACGTTCGCGAGGAGGGTCAGTTTGGGATCGCTCACATGCTCTACGCCATTCCCTTGCCGTACAGCATGCTAGAAATGCGCCTCGGCATACTGGTGCCTCGACGATCGACACGGACGGTCCTGATCGATTCCGGCAACGGCGTCGGGTCGCGCGCGGCAGCACGGATGGCCGCGCTCGGTTATACCGATGTAGCGGTTCTCGACGGCGGAATGGATGCTTGGGGTGCGGCAGGCTACGAAGTCTTCAAGGGAGTCAATGTGCCGTGCAAGGCGTTCGGCGAAGTCATCGAACACGCCGCCCATACGCCGTCGATTTCGCCCGAGGAGCTTCACGCTATGCAGGCGGCGGAAGACAAGGTCGTCGTGCTGGACGGCCGGACACCGGCCGAGTTCAACCGCATGAGTATTCCGCAAGGTGTCAGCGTGCCAAACGCCGAGTTGGTGTATCGGGTGCACGATTTTGTACCGGATCCCGACACAACCGTCGTCGTAAATTGTGCCGGCCGCACCCGCTCCATCATTGGGGCGCAGACGTTGATCAACGCAGGTCTGCCAAACCGCGTTGTCGCCCTGCGCGGCGGCACGATGGGATGGCGTCTCGCGGGATTCCAACTCGATAACGGCAGCGAGCGGACCTATGGCGCCCTCAGCGACGCCGCGCGACGAACCGCGCTAGATCGCGCGGCGCACATACAGTCCCACTGGGGTGTGCGCACCGTCGACCGGCAGACGCTGGAGACCTGGCGCAAAGACCCTGCCCGGACGACTTATCTGTTCGATGTCCGCAGCGAGGAAGAATATACGGCAGGACACATGCTTGGATCCGTTTTTGCCCCCGGCGGCCAGTTGGTTCAAAGCTCGGACCAATGGTGCGGCACCAAGGGTGCCCGCGTTGTCCTGCTCGACGAAGATGCCAACGTCCGAGCTGTCACGACCGCCCATTGGTTGCTTCAGATGGGCTGGGAGGTCTATGTACTTGATGGCGGCGTCGAAGACCTCGCGACCGAAACCGGAATGCCGAAAGCGCCGGCCCTCGGCCTCAATCAACTGACGCTCGAGGAAATGGACGGAGATGCGGTTGCCTCCGGTCTCGCGGACGGATCCATCGCGCTCGCCGATGTCGACATTAGCGCGGACTACATAGGCAGCCGATTGCCGGGAGCGGTATGGGGCGTGCGGCCAAGGGCGCAAGCTCTGCTGGATGCCCTCTCCAATGCGCCGAAGATCGTACTCTATTCAATGCACGAGACGCGCGCACGGTTGATTGCCTTCGACCTACAGGAATTGACGGATAAACCGATCGCGATCCTGTCCGGGGGACGCGAGAAATGGTCCAGAGAAGGCCGGCCGATGGAGCCGACGCCACCCGGTACACTTTCAGATGAGGACCGCATCGATTTCCTTTTCTGGGCGCACGACCGTCATATGGGAAACGACCAGGCGGCGCGTGATTATCTGTCATGGGAGGAACAACTACCCGCGCAGATCAAAGCCGACGGCGATGCCACCTATAATATCGTCACGCCATGACGTCCCTGTTTGCCGAGGTCCATGTCTCTGGCGTGCTGCGGCGGCGCGAACCGATGACCAGAGGCACGCCTCTGGTCATCGCAATCCCGAGGAGCCGCGACGAGCATACTCGGGAGTTCCGCTCACCTGCGCCCTTCAACGACGTTAAGAGCTCTATCTCGATGTATGTCGAGGAACTCTTTGCGAAAGCGGCAGTTGCCGGGCGGGCTAGCTCTTTGCCTGTTTCCCGAATGCCTTCATCGACGCCAATCATTACAAAACGGATACCGACCTCCCTCTGATAGAGGGAGCGAAGCCGTCGGAGTTTGCGCAATCACGAAAGTTGGAACTCGGCGTGGCCCTGATCTATCGCGCAACCAATGCGGACGGCGTCCCCCTTCAGTAGGAGCCTCTTTCGCGCGCAAATCTTGGACGCCCATTACTGGCCACCCTTTCGGACATGCGCCAGAGCCGTCGAATGGAAAGCGGAAAAAGGGCTTGCGCAAAGCCTGATAAATACGGGACCCCGGCGGGCGTTACGAATAAGTTGGCGGCTAGCTTGAGTTTTCAGGCTGTTTCCCGCCGCCGTAAGCGAGATCAGTCGCCTACCGGCACCGGACGCTATTTAAAAACTTAAACCCGTTATGGCGCGACGGATTGGACCTGACGATAAAAATAAAAAGCAATCAACATAATACACTTTAACGTCGGCTAAAACCAGCAAGGATCGATCCGCCGATCCTGCGAGGTATGCAACGCCCCTTCCGAATAATACGAGACAAGATATTAAGTCCCGTCGCCGCATCTTCCTTGTGCATCTGCTGACCTCCCACATCACGCCATTCTTCAAGCACTACTTTACCATTAAGACGTACGGATTGCTGAATGAAACAGAAGCGAAGATCATGTGCGCACTTCCGTTGGACATCGACAATTAAATCTTGCTTTAACTAGTAACGGATGAAAGGTATCACAATTTTTGTCTACACCCGCTTACCAAACTGCAATCGGGCATTAAGGACTTCGCCCGCGGCGACACCTATTTAATAACGATCGTCTGCAAGTATGGCGCCAACGGGTCCTGTGCGAGTGTCCTGGTCAAAGAGTGATCTGATCAGTAGTACGCGTCAATCCGCAGCGCGCTTGGCGAGAGTGGTGTGCCAGCGGAGCGGGGTCGTGTCGGAAATCACGGATAGTATCGTGATGGAGTTGAGGTGAGCTATCACGCGACTTTGGCGCGACTGCGTTCGAACGCTATCGGGTTCGCGGCTGACGATTTCGGAACTAGATGCTCGTACTTAAAGTATCTGGGGAGCATTAAGGCTCATAAAATTCAACTCTTACTAAACGCGAACTAACTGTGAACTTCTTCTCACTAATCGTTTTTTGCCACATTTTTCTTGGCTGTTCTTCTGGTAAGAGCGCAGAAATCGCGGTGAGGCATATCTTCACGTTAAATGATGACGAGCGGTCCTGGGTTGAGCCCGCCCGGGTTCAACCCTGTCGAGGGAATGCGTGACCGTTAGTTATGAGGCTGACAAGCTCTACCATTTGCTCAATTCCCAAGCACTGCAGCAACCCTAGCGGCACCATGAGGGCCGGCTATTTGCAGTCAGGAGGAGGTAAGACAACTTAAGGCGATTGAGCACACATGCCTGCACTTAGGTCGATGATATTGCTGGATACCAAGATACGTTATACTTCGTCGGCTTCTTGACGTCTGACTCGCTTGAAGCGATCACGATGCAGTGGCTCGGCTGTCAGTTGAATTTTTACTGGAACCTTATATTTTTCCAATCGCTCGCGGCAGTAGCGCGCGATATCCGTTTTAATTGCAGCCGAAGGAGAGGTGTCGATTACGCGAACGGTGGCGCAGACGATCTTGCCGAGGATCGCATTCTGTTCGCCAAAAACGACGGCATCATCGACGGCGGAATGCTCCAGCAGAACTGTTTCCACCTCCGCAGGAAACACCTTCTGGCCGCCGACGTTAATCAGTTCTGAGTCACGGCCAAGGATACGAAAGTATGCGCCCGATCGTTCTACGCGATCACCGGTAATAAAATAGCCATCGTCCGTAAAGGGGCTTGGAGCGTTCAAATAGCCGAGCATTGCGGAATCGGCTTTAATTTGAAGTATCCCATCAACAACGCGTACGTCGTAACCCTTACCGCCAATCTTAACCCAGAGTGAATCGCTCGATGCTGATTTTGCCTGTAGCACGCCAAGTTCAATAAGGCCGTAAGTTTGCCGCAGCTCTACGCATGGGAAATGTTTTCGCAATGCGGACAGTGTCGACTCCGGCATCGGCTCGGCCCCGTAAGTGATCAATTTGAGCGAGGATAAGTTGAACTTCTCGAACGCCCTGCTGAGAAGCAACATGTTCAAAAAGGTCGGCGTGGCAGGCAACAATTGGACGGCATGTTTCTCAATCAACGAACAGATATAGTCCGGCTGACGGCCTGTAGGGAAGACGACCGCAGACTTAGAAGCGAGGCAATGGAATAAAGTGTTGAGCCCACCCCAGTGGTCAAACATTAGGAAGTTGATAGTTCGGACGGCCGTGTGGGTCGTCTCGAACTTTGCCAGAAGTTTGGAAAGGTCGTGTACGACAACCTTCGGCGAGCCGGTTGATCCGGAGGTCAGCAGCACCAGTCCCGATTTATCTTGTTTTCGGAGTTGGGAATAGAAGGTATGCACGCCCGCGGCTGGGGGACATTGTTCAAAAATAAGGTCATCATCGAATGCTGTGACAATCCAATTCGGTTTTACCGTCGTTGATAATGAGAGCAACTGCTCCTGCGATTCACGCGTCGCGGGCACGATAATTAGGCGAAATTCAATCATCGCTATGAGCATTGATACTGCGTGCGGGGAATAATCCCCAATTAGTATTGCAACGTCCCCAGGCTTAAAGCCTTCTTCCAAGAGACGATCTCGACACCGATCAACATGCTTGATGAAATCCGACTGCGTTTCCGGCCTGTCGTTCCAAATCAGGCACTCACCATCGTCGGCATTTCGTCTGACTTGTTGAACGAAATCAAACGATGGCGTATCCGCGTTGTTCATGGAACGATGGCCAAACTGGCCCCCCATAAAAGGCCCACGCCAAATCCGCATAGCACGATCCTCTGGCCGCTTTCGATAAGTCCTTCGTCCGAGGCCATTTTGTAGGCGGCCGGAATTGACGAGGAGACGAGGTTCCCGGTATTCGCCATCCGATTCAAGACCCGGTCCGATGAGAGACCAAGGGATTTCGTTATAGACGAGAGCGCCACTGAACTCGCTTGGTGAAATATGAATAAGTCGACATCTTCAACAGTCAGACCATTTTTCGCTAGAAGACCGCGCACTGCCTGTGGGACAGCAGAATTGAAAAATGTGAGAACTTGGAAGCCTTGCATCGTGATTTGCTCTGCGTTTCTCACATTCCCACTTTGGTCTCGGACTTGCTCTTTTGTCGATGCATCTGTGGGCTGCCGCATGCCGCCGGCGGGCACGTAAAAACGTCGGAAGTGCTTGCCGTTGGCGCCGAAAACCGTATCCACGATGCCTGTACCGGGTACTGAAGAGCCGATAATCGTGGCTGCCGCACCATCACCAAATAAAACCCGCGTGGCACGATCTCCCGGCGAAATAAAGCGGGAATAGGTGTCACCCGTTACCAGGAGAAATCGTTGTGCATTGCCCGAAAGGATGAAATTTCGCGCGACATCTAAGGAATGGATAAAACCCGAACACCCCATATTGATGTCCAAAGCGATAATGTCCTGTGGCAGAGCTAAGCGGTCGTGCAGTAGTGCGGCATTGGAGGGAATTGGATAATCTGGCGTTTCGGTACAAAATATTAAACCATCGACGGACTCGATAAGGCCCGGATTGGCTGTCGCAAGCTGTCGGCAAGCAAGTTCTCCAAGATCGAGCGCCGTCTCGTCTTCGGCTGCGATATGCCGCTGAAACACGCCAGTGCGTTCCTCAAGGTGAAACATATCCCAGTCGGGATTTTCGGACTGCAAATCGCGATTCGTGACGACACGATGTGGCAGGGCAATTTGGATAGCTTCGAGAAATGCCGTCATTTAAGTTAGATCGCGACTAAGGATTGCGCTTTCAATAATTCCAATAACGGAACCGCTTCGCCATGGCCAGGATATGCAGTCAGAGTTGGGGAAAGAGTCTGTAGCCGCCGAATCGAGGCTTTAAGGTCGTCGATATTTCCACCTGGCAAATCAATGCGGCCAACTCCTTCCGGTAACACAGTGTCTCCAGTGAAGATCTTATCGCCAATGATAATGCATACGCTACCGGGCGTATGACCCGGAGTCTCAACAATTTTGAGAGCGAATGAGCGTAAGTTGTCGATTCCAGTGGCATTGATGATGTCGCCGTCCAAAACGGGGGGTGTGATCGGGTTATTAGGTTCGATGACGAGCTTATAAAGATTAGCCCTACGGATAAGCGATTTATCCTTGCCGCTGCCATAGCACGATATTCCATATTCTTTCGCAATGACTGAGGCGGCTCCAATATGGTCGAAGTGCCCGTGAGTAAGAAGAATTGCCAGCGGGCTCCAACCTTGTTCGGTCAGCAGTGTTTTGATGGATTCGGCATCACTTCCGGGATCAATAAGCAAGGCAGTGCCCTCAGAAGAGCCGACGATGTAACAGTTCTGTTTGTAAAGACCATTCTCGAATCTAATTACAGAGGCCGTCATTTGACGCCGCTGAAATAGATCGTCTGATTGGTGATACTGGCCGCCATATCCGATGCGAAGAAATCAATCGCATGTACGATTTCCTCAAGGCTCACGGAGATTGAGCGATTGGCATGCCTGCTCTTCTCGACCAATGCAGCCTTGTCGAGTTCTTGTGCCATCCCACCCTCATCATAAATCGACAGGCCGAGACAGTTGATCGTTATCGACGTATCTTGAGTTTCATTGGATAAGGTGTGCGCTAAGTTCTCCAGTGCCGCTTTTGACGCATTGTACACACTAGAACCAGCACTCGCCGTAGGCACGTTCATTGAAGACAGGCAGACGATACGACCATCGCCGCTTCGCTTCATGTGTTTGATTGATTCACGCAGCAATAGGAAGGAACCAACGATATTAATTTCTGCGAGATTCCTGGCGACAGCACCGCTGGTCAAGAGCGCCAGGCTACTGTGCGAAACAGCAGCGCAATGGATCATTAACTTGATGCTTTCTTTCTCTTCGCGAAAGCCTTGAAACAATTTTGTAATTTCTTCGTCATCGGAAATATCGATCTGCTCATGTCGGTAAGTGTCTGACTGAAACGTAGCCGGGCGCCGGCTGAGGCCGATGACGCGCTGTCCAAGCGCACAATAATGCTTTGCTAGTGCGGTACCTAGGCCCGCGCTTGTACCGGAAATCAAAATTTCCTCGGACGCGCTCAAAGTCGTCTCCGGTCAGACCGTGTTCAAGGTATTTTGGAGAAAGGCCGAGAGAGTTGCAACGGTCTTAAACGGCGTATCCTTCATCTCCAATGTTTCTTCGTTAACCAAAACGATAACTTTACCTGTTTGGTTCTCAATCTTTTCTTCGATGGCAACGATAAGGTTGACCAAATCCAGAGAATCTAAGCCTCCGAGCCCAAAAAGGAGCGTCTCCGGACTCTTCTCGATAGTTGTTTCGCGATCGCCCCGAGCGTTCAGGTCATCAATTGCCTCATATATAATTTCTGTTGGAACCAAGCTCATTCACCACATCCTTTCAGGCGCGAAACCGAAGATTAAGAAGCGAAACGATCAGCCAGGACAAGCTGGCTTAATACACTCGGGCGCGCAATAGCTAGCTGCCACTAACGTCTGCGATCCATTACGCCAAGTTGTAATGGCAGGAGGTAGGTCAGTCATAACCCAACTGACATGACCATCCAGGCCTCCGTAATATCGTGTGCGATCTATTTCGCATTCCGTTGGTACAACATACCTTCGCTGCGATCTGTCTGAATAATCTCAGACACGGTGTTATACAGCAGATTGGAGTCAATAAGTGCTAATCCATTGCCCGCATAGCGGCGGGAGCCAAGAAACAGGCGTTGCTCCGAGAGAAATCGAGCAAGACCTGAGATATCGGTCACCACATTGTTTTCAATATCTCGAACAAACATTTCGAATGTTTCGTCAGTAAAGATCTGGCCATCGCCGCTATATTTACCCGAAAATGACTTTAGATACCGGTAATTTACCCCTTCCGTTTCTTCGACGTGGTGGACGAAAGTAAGACACTCCTCCACCTGAATATCGAGAAATCCGATCTTCCCTCCTATTTCCCGCAAGAGTTCGAAGGGCGAATCGGCACCCAAACCGCTTCTGTTTCTCAAATTTTCAAACTCGCTTGAGCGATTCCCTATTACACAGAACGAATACAGCGGATGCCATGTACGAACCGATTCCTTCATATGCCGCGCAATTTCCGATATTCGCCCCATCTGCGATGGTACTGTCTTAAGATCGTAAGGTTCGCCGGCCGCAAAACCAAAATTAAAAGTGGGCAAAAGTACTGTTCCGTTCGGCCAAAGATCAATCAAGGCCGTCAGGACGTTCTCCGGTTCTGGTGCATAACCGGCTTGGCGGAGTTTCATCAAGGCCGGGAAGACATTGCTGTGCAGTAGCACCGTATCACTCGGCTCGATGAGGCCATCGATATCCCATTGCGACCGAAGGAATTCTGACGGGGACATGCCGGTAGAACTCTTGTCGTTTTTAATGTCGCGAGGCAGAGTATCCTCACGAATAGCTTAGACTCTCTAATTAGACCTTGCAAAGCGCAGGGCCATGCAATTCAAAGAAACGAATGACGCTCGGATCGACGATCCTAAAATTCAGCCCTGATTTTTCTCAGCCGTTTGACGCCGACCTGCAAAATAGCGGTTGGCCGATACGCCCATCGCAGTCGAGAGCGGTCTTCGATGCCTTCGATTCGGCTCTTATTGCCTATTTAGATATCCGCCAAACAGAAAAAATCGACAAAGTGCTTTTGGCCGCATCGGCGCAAGTTTCAGGGCTTGCGCGAACATTGCTTGAACTCGCATTGCTGCATCAACACGCGGCGGAAAGGGGGGTCTCATTCTCCGCTTCAAATTCGGCCTATCAATTTATTGCGGGCGAAACGACAACGTTTAGTCCAACGCTGATATCTCCACCGCCACTACCTTCGGTTCGTGGCAGCTATTCTCGCCGTTTGGCTCGTATGTTTAGCTGGTCAGGACCGCTACGTCTGATACCGGCCGCCATTGAGCGAGAGGAAGTTGTCGTCAGTCATAATACGCTTTTGATTGCTGAGCTTCGGCGAAACCGGCGTGCACCGCACTATCGTTACGCACAGGAATACTTCATAAATCTTGAAGCTAAACCTGAAGTGTCCGTTGATATTGGCGACCTAGCGGAAGACCTCACTACAGTGATCTTACGTTCAGTCGCACACCTAATCGAACCCTCCACACGTCTCCGAACTGCGCTTACAGAAACGTTCAAGCCAACACTCACCGACACAGCCCGGAAAACGCAGCACGCCTCTCATCTCAGGACATTGCCAAAGAAAATTCTGGGAGGTTCCGGGGGTAGTATGCTGGGGCGTATTCTCGGTCTTGAAGTATTGAGCCGCGGCGGCGATGTCACTCGTTTCGATCACGGCGGGACTCCGGTGACCGTGCCCCAAGGCATCCCGTACTATCTGATTGAGATGCTTCCCACGGCTCGTTTCATTACTTTTTCAAACCCGGCCGTGAAAAATCTCGAATCAAATGTTCTTGGACTATCCGGGACAAAATTTTCGATGCCAAAAATACAACCCGGCGCGGGTGATCCGACCTTCGATATTCGGTTGCCATCGATACCGCCTCCGCAGGACCGCAGAAAGATACGCGTCCTATATCTTAACACCGCCTTCCGGGGCATCTGGCAATATCCGACGCCGCTCTTATCGGATCAGGTATATCTGGAGTTTCAACTGCACGTTCTCTCCAGCTTGAGGCGGGAATTCGAAACCGTGGCGCTGCGGCCGCATCCAGAGGGGATGTTACGTGGGTACGAACATCCACTGGCTGAACGCCTGAAGGTAGAGACACGACCCCTATCGACGGCACTTCAGGACTACGATGTGATTGTCTTCGATTATCGCCGGACTTCGTCACTTTGGCAGACCGTTTGTACGGACCGGGGTGTGGTCTTCATTGACCTGGATCTTGACCCAATCAATGATCCTTGCCGCAAGGGGTTCCATGATCGGGTCGAAAGCATCAATGCCCATTATGATGAAGCTAATCAACCATATATCAATCAGGCACAACTCGGTTTGGCGGTTGAACGCTGTCTTGAAAAGCGTGACCCAAGTTTCTTTCGCGAATTATTACTCGCCGGATAGCCGCGGTGTTCAGTCCGGCGCTTGAGCCGTTTCCAGTAAACCGTGCTCGCGTAACTCATTGGCACAACGCACAATATCAGAGATTGGACGGTCGAGGAGGTCCGCAATATCCAACAGACTGTTTTCCCCATCGCAATAGGCGAGGATATCCATCCGCAGTCTCGGATCCCCTTTGTAGGTCCGATCCCGAATTTCCTTATAAAGTCCGCGCCGACCAAGCTGGACTTCGCACAGCATCGTGGCACGAAAAATTTCATCGTCTTCTATCGCGTCGATGCAAGCTTCAACCATCGCCAGACTATCACCCAAAGCTTTCGGTGAAATGAAACCCATATCGTCCAGCGACGTGTGGTACTCTGGATATGTTCGGAATTTTGAGCGCGTGAGAACTACGACGGGTAAGTCTACGCCAGGAGCGCAGTATTGTCTCTCGTCACTGCCGCGGTCCAAATACGAATAGGTGATAAAGTTTGGGTCTATGTGCTGCAGCACGTGCTTAGCTACACGGTCGGTGTAGGTGTCGCCCTTGCGAGAAGCGAGGTAAGAGTAGCAACGATCATCACCAATACATGTCAAAACAAAGCCCGCAATAACCTTCTCACGAAGGGTATTAATATTTGCGCTAATGAAGGCAATTGCGCCGATCGTCTCCGGGACGAAAACAAAGCGGTACGAGAACCTTCGTTTATCGCGTTGTACTAAGGCTTTGGCCAAATAAGTCGCCAATACGGGACCGGAAAGTTCGTTATTCGCCATCGAAGGATGACAAACGTTGACCGAAATGAGAATTTCTTCCGGAGAACGACCGGGGATAAAAAGCTCCCCATAATTCAATTCTCCGGGGCTCAGTGTGCTCTCAATTTTCGCGTGGTAAATTCCATCTTTAAGCGATTTCCGCACCCGCTCTGTTAGGCAAAAGCCCCACTGACGATCGAAATAGGTTGTTACGTAAGGTATGGCGTCTGATTGCTCCGGGATGGAATAAAGGTGTGATTGAAGGTCTGTAAGCGAGAGCATCATGTCGACCGGGACCGAATAATTAACGACATGCAAATTACTTGATTGGAAGTCAGCAACTACGGTGCCATCAGGCGCGGTTAATGTCGCGCTTGAGATATTCCACTCGTCTGGAACCACCCAATCAAAGCATGCTGTTCCCGACGGCACAGCGTGAACAATCAATTCAGGCAATTCTTTCTGAATTCGCAACAAAGTCTTGCGCAATCCATCGCCCGTTATGCTACGGCAGTATGGAAACAGCTCCTCCGCGAGGTCGTAC
>MDTD01100073.1_pt1 | contig 14006 bp, 10 predicted proteins | sample 811221 | NCBI WGS metagenome assembly MDTD01 (sample SAMN05326646, study PRJNA326480) | marine metagenome | isolation source: seawater | place: Pacific Ocean: South West | collected 2011
AAATGAGCAGAAACGGACCGATCAGAGCTCCGGACATCTTAGCGGAGATGACCCAGAATGCGGTAAGTGAGGACAGGATAAAGTGTCTTAAGGTGATTTTACGCACCAGCTTGCAGCCGCACCAGGTAGCGGCCAGAAAAGCGGTGGCGGCCATCATATCCGCAGTCATTAATCCGGCATTAGCCAGAATGGTTGGGCTGAAAACGTAAAGCGATAACGAGAAAAGGCCGCCGTTTGATCCGAATATAACTGTTGAAATGCGCCAAACCAGATAGCCGCAGAGTACACTGATCAACAGGATCATCAAGCGGGCCTTGAAAAGTCCGATAATGGCTCCGGGCGAGTATACAACCATGTTTATGGCGCGCCGCCATTGATTTATTTCACTAGCCCCCGGATCGTTTGATTTTGGCAGGAGTATTGACTTATCGAAGACCAGAGGCAGGGTCCCGTAGCGCTGAGTGAGCAGTCCGCCTTCAGGGTTGATATTGAATTGATTTTCTCTCCAGGCAGACAAGCCGCCGGCAATAAAAACAGGTTCGTCGAAAGTGAATGACTTGCCGCACATACTGCCTAGCCCCAGTATAAAATGAAAGGCAAGCAGCATGGCGACTATTATTTTCCGCAGACGGGGAGTTAGAAATTCCCCGCTCGCGTGATGTTTCATTGAAACACCCTTTGACATTTGTTCCGTCAAATTCAGCCTTTTAATGATTGACAAACTGTAACTGCAGCCATACCGACAATATCGTCATCGGAGCAGCCGCGTGAAAGGTCATTCAAGGGAGCGTTCAGGCCCATCAGGATAGGACCGTAGGCTCCGGCGCCAGCCAGACGCTGGGTCAGCTTGTAAGCGATATTACCAGCATTCAGGTCAGGGAATATCAGGACGTTGGCATCGCCCTGGATTGCACTTTCGGGAGCCTTGGAGGCGGCAACCGCAGGAACCAGAGCCGCATCGGCTTGAAGTTCGCCTTCTGTGACGATGTCAAGACCTTCAGCCTCGATTTTTGCTTTAAACAATTCAGTGGCTTTACTGATCTTTTCAAGGATGGCGTGTTCAGCGCTGCCTTTGGTTGAGAATGAAAGGAAGGCGATCTTGGGCTGTCCGCCGACCAGGGAACGATAGGTGTCAGCCGCAGCCATCGCGATGTCTACAAGCTGTTCCGCGTTGGGGTCGGGATTTACGCCGCAATCAGCGTAAAGCAATGCCTGATTGCCGTTCGGTGCAGGATCTTTCAAGTCCATCAGGAATGAGCTGGAACCGATCTTGATGCCGGGGGCGGTGCCGATGCACATGAACGCGGCACGCAGCATATCGGCGGTGCTGGCGATACTGCCGGCAACCAGGCCGTCAACCATGCCGGTTTTGCACATGAACGCGCCATAAAAAATGCGGGATGAGATGGCTTTACGGGCTTTATCCATGTCAATCGGTTTGCCCTTGGCTTCGCGCATCTTCATGAACTCGGTTGCGAATTTATCGAAGTCTTCGCTGTTCATATAGTCAACGGAGGCGAATTTTCTTTCGCTGACACCGGCTTCGGTACAGGCCGCGGAGATTTCCTCTTCGCTGCCCAGTACTATTACGTCGGCAATATTCTGTTCAATGATCTTATTGGCGGCGGCAACGACCCTGGGATCCTGCCCTTCCGGCAGCACGATCTTGCGATCGACTTTTGCTGCTTTAGCTATGAGATTTTCAATAGCAGACATTTTTCAAATCCTTATACAATCAATTATTTTTCTTTAGTATTGTTGTTATTGGCAAGCGGAATTTTTTCCTGTTCCAGAGTGGTGACAACGCTGCGGGCGATCATCAGCTCTTCATCAGTCGGCATGACAACCGCTTTGCAGGCGCTGTCCGGAGTGGAGATGATGCCGCGTTTGCCATAACATGCATCGTTGGCTTTTTCATCAAGCATGATGGAAAGGGCGCCGAGTGACTTCATGATCTCTTTACGCACCGGAACGCTGTATTCGCCAACGCCGCCGGTAAAGATGACAACATCCGCACGACCGAGAAGGGCGTAGTAGGCGCCGATATATTTTACGATGCGGCGAACGAACATACGTTTGGCTCTGAGGGCCTGCTGGTCGCCGCCTTCAGCTGCTTTCAGGATGTCGCGCATATCGCTGCTGCCGATGCCGCCGACACCGAGAAGTCCGCTTTTCTTATTGAGGATCTGATCGATCTCGTCGATTGAGTTACCCAGCTTGTGCAGGTAAAGTACGATCGCCGGGTCGATGTCGCCGCAACGGGTGCCCATGACCAATCCTTCCAGCGGAGTCAATCCCATGGTGGTATCGATAACGTTGCCCTGGTTGATCGCGGCCATACTGCAGCCGTTGCCAAGATGGCAGCTGATAATCTTAAGTTTATGGAACGGGATTTCGAGATAAGCGGCGGTGGCTTTGGCTACGAAGTTGTGGCTGGTGCCGTGGAAGCCGTAGCGGCGGATGCCGTATTTTGTGTAAAGTTCGTAGGGAATGGCGTAGAGGTAGGCCTCAGGGGGCATGGTCTGGTGGAAGGCGGTGTCGAATACACTGATGTTCGGAATTCCAGGGAAGGTGTTTTCACATGCCTCGATACCGGCCAGGTTCGGCGGGTTGTGCAGCGGAGCCAGCTGGAAACAGTCGCGAATGACATTTTTAACCTGCTCATTTACCAGTACCGGCTTGGTGGCCTGTTCGCCGCCGTGAACTACGCGGTGACCGATAGCTTCGACTTCTTTCAGGCTTTTGATCACGCCGACCTTGGGGTCGGTGAGTTTCTTGCAGATCTCTTTCATGGCGCCAATGTGATCATTTACCGGCATGATCTCTTCAACTTCGACGCCGTCGTGACGTTTGTAGATCAGATTGGCGTTGTCCTGTCCCAGACGCTCAGCAAGACCTTTTGCCAGCACTTTTTCTTTGCCCATCGTATAAAGCGTGAACTTCATCGATGAACTTCCTGCGTTCAATACTAGAACTTTCATCTTTCATTTTACCTTTATAAAATTAGTTATAAATGTGATTGTATCGTTTAATACGGGATAAAAATCAAACCACCTTGTAATCTACATCAAGAACCTGTTTTATCAATGGGTTTTGAATAAAAAATAATAAAAATAAACAAAAAGTTGCAATAGTTAACATATTTTTACAAAAATGTGAAAAAATGTACATTTATGTCACAGTTTTCATCCACAAAACAGTATTAGCCTGAATGATTATTCGAGTTCTTCAGTAAACTTAACAGTTTCCTCTTCTTCCTGAGATATGAACATATCCATTTCCTTGTCGCGTTTCCAATGGAACGGGTAGAGATGGACGTCATAGTTCTTGTCCTTGACGACCAATAGAGTAGTTGAACAACTGATCTCGTCCTTGACCCCGTCCTGATCAGGTGAAGCGACAAATAACTGCAGTCCCAAATCCGTCGCAAAGCCCATGAGCTGGTCGCGGCGCTGGGCATCGATACCGTAGAATGCCTCGTCGAAAAGCAGTGAATTCAGTTCAATGCCAGATCCGGTGAACATGAAGTGGGCGATTGTCAGCATAAGCAGGTAATTGGGAACCGCCTGTTCACCGCCGGAGCCGATGCTCTTGACTCTTGCGTCCATGGTTGACTCTGCGCCGGAATCAGCGTAAACGTGCATTTCGTAGTGATACCAGTTGCGGTAGTCCAGAAGCTCCGGGATCTCGCCCGGTTCCGTGTTGACTATCTCCTCGCGGCGCTCCTGGAAGAAGTTTTCCAACTCCTCCTGCAAGTCGGGATTGTATTCAGAAAATCCTTTGATGATGCGAAGCAGTCTTTCATATTCTTCGCGGGGCCTTATTCTGATCCGGTAGCTGTTAGAACCGAAATGACGGTTTTGCAATTGGGCGTTGATTTCCCTGACCATTTGTTCCAGTCCGTGGACCTTTTCTTCAAGGGCACGAATCATCTGGTTCATAATGATCTGTTTGAACAACTCACTTGTCTGTTCATTGATAATCTCATGCTGTTCGTTCAGGCTCTTACTTAAGTTTTCTTCAACCTGAGACGCGGTTAAACCATCGCGCGAGAACAGTTCATTGGCATCTTCGTCATACGCAAAGCCGTAAGAGATACCATGCAGCTCATTTATTTTCAGCTTGAGGGCGGCGCGCAATTCTCCGGCCTGCAAACGTGCTTTTTCCGCTCTTGAAGCAGCGTCTTCCGGGAGATGGATACGATTTTCCGACCTGAGCTCTTCAATTTTCTCTTCAGGACCATTGATTTCATATTTATCCTGTAGTGCCGTTATAGCTTCGTCATAACTTGTTTCAACCCCTTCAAGCCTTTCCCGCAATTGAGCAATATAAGCGTTTTTATCTTCGATTCCCGCTTCGCAGTGACCAATCTTTTTGTCCGCTTTGCTTATTTCGTCTTCGCATGATTTCAGTTTTTCCTGTATTTCGCTGCAGGCATCATCAAGTTTTTCCAGATCATGCGACTGGATAAAGTCGATGACCGTTTTCAACTGCGCGGTTTCGTTTTCGAGTTCTTCCTCAAGGTTTTCAAGTCTATCCAGATCAGAGGATATGGTTTCCTGTTTGTGACTTGAGTTGCGAGTCAGATTCGAGAGTGATTCAACCCTGGACCGCAAATCCTTGATCCCCTTCTCAAGGTCCGAAGCAAAACGGGTCAGAATGCGGTGAGATGTGGCATGCTGCTTGTTTTCCGTTTCCTCGGTCTTGATTTCGGCGCGAACGTCATTGAGTTCGGCATCCAGTTCCTCAAGCTTTCGTTTCTGTTCCTTGATCCTGGCCTCGGTACCGATAAGTTTTGCCGGGAAATCGTAGAAACTCTGGATATGCGCCCTGAAGCTTACATAGCGAACTCCGTCATCAGCGAAATCGATCTGCGGCGGGGCCCCGGCAGACATTTCCCGCAAGAGTATTTTCAGGCAGAAAGGATTGCAGGCCTTTACGTCAAACACCGAAGCCGCCCATTCCGCAAAAGCCGGTGGGATTTTTCGGTTGTCTTCCTGTATTAACGCCAATCGGTGTCCAGGATATTCGTTCAGTATTATTTCCGCAGCCGTTTCATATTCATCTTCTGTTGCTACAATTGTAGATAGCACCCTTTCCGTGATTAGTTCTTCAATCCGGCCGCGATCAGCCTTGTTCAGGTCCGGGTGCCATTCCAGTCCTTTGTAAAGCGGAAAGCATGACAGCATTGCGGCATCGAGTTCTTCTTCAAGTATATCGAAATCCGGAATATCCGGTTTGGCCTCTTTCTGGCTTTTAAGTTTTTTACACTCTTCCTCGAACTGCTGTTCGCGTGACTTCAGGGTTTCCAGCCTCTGTTCGCAATACTTGGCTTCCGCAGCGCTGGTTGAGGCCGCTGAATGTACCGTGGATACCAGTTTGTCCAGGGACTCGATGGATATTTCCTGATGCGGTTTATCACTGCGGATCGCTTTTTCAAGGATCGCCATTACTTCGGTATATTCAAGATCGGTCTTGGCGACTTTATCCGATATCTTTTTCAGCAGGTCGGATGCGGTTTCCCGGAACGCTTTCAAGTTTTCTTCAGTCTCGCGTTCCAGCTCTCCGATGGCGGAACGCTTTTCCTCAAGCGCCTTGCGTTCGGATTCAACCCGCTGCTGCTTTGCCGCAACCGAGGTCTGGAGGTGCTGTCGCCGGGCCAGATTGCCGCCTGAATCGTGCGATTTCAGCTCATCAAGCTTGGCGCTGATCGAATTCTTATTATCTTTTAACTTGACCAGTTGTTCATTGAGTTCTACCAATTGCTTCTCAAACGAGGCAACTTCTTTTTCAGTTTCATCTATTTCGCTTTTGGTGGAAACCTGACGGATACGCAATGCCATTGCATCATACAGGGCTGCGTCAGTCTTCGCGCTGCCGGTCTTTCCGATCATGGTCACCAGATTTCTGATGTAAAGCAACTTTTGATCAAGGTTCTCAAGGTCGCCGCGGGTCCCTTCAATTGATTTGATAGCCTCGATTATGCGCTCAAAAATCTCCCGGTCGGATTCCGGCAGCAGCTTTTTGAAGAGAACATGGTAGTCAGAAGTATGGGACGCGATTTCACGATAAGCCTTACCCATGGCCAGAAAACGGCAGAAATCCCTGAACTGGGCCCGACCGCCAAGGAAACGCTCGGCCATACGGTTACAATAAGTGTTGATCTGGCCGAATACTTCGTCGTTACCGAGGGTTTTCTTGATCTCGTGGAAGTCTCGCGGACGTTCTCCCTGCGGGTCACGGATCAGGAACGGGACATCTTCCAACGGGCAGTCACAGACAACGCCCCAGCGTTTCAGGTTTTCGGTCGGTGAATTGACCGACATTCCGACCGCCGCGGTTGTGATTTTTCCGCTTTTGCCGACAATTTCCAGTGCGGCGTAGGTTACTCCGCCGTTTGGACGCATGTGGCCGGTATCCACATTGTAGCGGGTAATGATTCCCTGGGCGCGACGTCCCTGCTGTTTGCTTCCGGCGATACGAGCCGCCGCGTTGAATTCCATATATTCACCGGCGGTCAGAACATAATGCACCGCGTCCAGTACGGTCGTTTTGCCGGAACCGTTGTCTCCAAGCATAAACAGATGTCCGCCGCCGACGATATCGACGGTCACATCCTCAAAGTTATGGAAGTTGATCAAACGGATGCGTTTGACGAAAAATGAATTATTACGCCCGCTCATCGGTCACCTCCTCCTCGGTTTCGAAATCAGTGTCCTCGTCCACTTCCGGCGGTTCCACTTCTATCTCCATCTCTTCCGGAGCGTCTCCGATTCCGACCGCAAGACGGCCCGAGTTGTAATGATATAATGCCGGCATTGCCTCAAAGATCAACTGCTCTTTGGACAGCTCCATGCCCTGGGGGCGTTGTATCTGGCGCAGGAACCGGTATTTCAGGAGATTGGGCATCAAAGGAGTCAGAATATTGCGGCGAACATGTTCAGCCGTGTAGGTATCCTGCTGGTCATTGAACAGCTCGCAAAAACGGCGATGCTCGAATTCCAGCAGTTCACCAAAGGTAAAACGTGGATTCGAATTATCCTCGACCGTCATGGAGTTTTCCTCCAGCAGCTTTTCAAAAAATTCAATCAGCAGCATAAAGGCGATGCAGTCATCGCGGCGACCCAGTCGGAACAGCTGTCGGTTGGCCGGTGTGATTGCCTCGTTATACCACTTTTCCTTATAAACTCTGGCGCATTTGACGTCGATGATCAGTTCCCAATCAAAATAATCCCGGAAGAAGTCACGGAATTCCTGTTGGCAACGCCTCAGTATCAGGAATAAATCCTCATTGTCGGAACGGTAGAAGTATGCCGACTCCAGCAGGATATTCAAGATGGCGCGTACCTGTTCCGGACGCTTTTCCAGTAAGTCTTGGAGTTGTTCAGCCATGATTTTCCCTACTTATTTTCATTTCATTAAATTGCAGTATTCGTTTGTCGTCAGTCACACTGACATTTTTTTCCGGCTCGACGGATAGTTTGTAGCCGGTTTTTCCAAGTTGACGGCCTTTGCCGAGGATGCCGCGACGGGCGGTTTCGAGTATTTTCTTGAAGTCTTCAATCCCGGTGAAGGTCGTTCCTGATATTTCCACCCCTGATTCAGGCAGGTCGGTGCCGTATTTGTTCTCGAGCCACTGTTTCAGGTCCGCCAGCCTGGTTTCCTCCATCGACTGGACCGGTTTGGCTTTGTCATGTTTACGCTTCAAATACGACCTTACCGTCTTCTGTTCTTTGGTGAATTCGCGTCGCGGTCGTGGTGGATTGGCCTTGGTGAATTCATCCCAGTAATTAGGGTCGGACGCGATTCCCGATGACGAGATCAGTTCGCGCATAAAGTCTTCCGGACACGCGTTCGGGGGCAGGGCGGCAATTTCCTGTAGTCTGGCATTCAGACCTTCCAGGCGGTTGTTCTTGCGTTCTAGCTCCCGCAAATGGGCGCTCAGCTTGCCCCATACCTTCATGGCGGAATCATTGACTCTGCGGCAGAGCGAGTCGATTTTACCCTGCGGACGATAGCACTCCGGCAGCTGCTCCATCAAGCGGCGAGGCGATCCGGCTCGTCCTCCGCGGCGCAGGAAGCGCGGCGCGTTACGCAGTTCCTGTTCATGCAGCGCGAAGCACTGTTCAAGTTTCTCCGCATTCTCTCCGGTATTGATCCGTTCCAGTTCCGAGATGATCTTTTTGCGTAACTCATGGATACGTTTGAGGTAGCCGCTCATATAAGAACGCAGCTCATCGATGATCAAGCGAGCCTCGTCGATCCGGTAATTGTGCAGCAGAAATGCTCCCAGAGAGGCATTTATTTCATTCAAATGACGGCAGATACGTCCGGTATACTCATCAACATTATGCAGCAGAAATACGATATTGGCGGCGCTGCGCAGAGTCTTCTCCTGATCTTTTCCTTCCGGGTTGAATCTGCCAATGCCCCGGGCTGCTTCACGCAGGCGCGACAGAACAAATTCCAACAAGTCACCGGCGTCATCGGCAGATTCCTCAAAATCGCTGTGGAGGCGGTCTTCCAACCAATGCAGGAACGCAACCGTTTCTTCCTCGAGGCGGTAACGGTAACGGTCGCGGCGCATGTCGCGGTATCCGCGCAGACGTTCCTTTTCGAGTCTTTCGGAAATCAGACCCCATTCAATCAGTTGGTGCATATGGCGGGTGAATTGATCATGACCATAAGTCATGCCGTCCAATGCCTCCTGTGCGGGCCTTACCGTCTGAAACAGATCTTCATTCAAAGGTTCGAGTTCGTGCTCGCGCCGGTACAGCAGCATCCGGTATAGTATCTGGATATAGTAGCAGCTGTGGTCTGAATTCAGAAGCGAGCCCAGCGCCCGGTTGCGCCGGTTTACCAGTTCAGCCGCGACTCCGGATTCAAAAACAATATCCGGTTCATCACTGAACAGCTCAAGCGGATTAATGTTTTCGGTGTTGTATTCCATATATTATGCGTTCTCCGGGCCGGAAAAATTTACACAAGCATCTTTTAGTTCCTGCGGAATCCTGACCGGTCTGCCCTGCTCGTTGCAGCAGGCTAGAACCACATAACCGGAACAGAGTAACTGGTCGTCCCGGTAAACTTCACAGGCCAGCTTCAAACGCACACCTTTAGCCTCCGCAGTCCAGCCGCGAAAGGTCAGCAGGTCATCATATTTCGCCGAGCTCTTGTAATCGACATGTGCCTCGGTTACCGGCAGGAATATTCCCTGTTTTTCCAGTTCAACATAGGGTAGTCCCATGGAACGCAGCATTTCAGTGCGGTTGCGCTCAAAATATACCAGATAGTTAGCGTAATACACAACTCCCATCTGGTCGGTTTCCGCATACGGTACACGGTAAGTCATCTCAAAACAGCTCATTACTTAACCCTCGAAACAATATATTCAACAACTTCTTCCAGTGTCATCCCGGTCGTATCGACTTTTTCCGCGTCGTCAGCCTGTTTCAGCGGGGCAACTGCCCGATTTGAGTCGATCCGGTCGCGTTCCGCGATATTGGCCGCGACTTCCTCAAGCGTTATCCCGGCAAATTTATCGCGGTCCTGGTCGAGACGCCTGCGGGCTCTTTCCTCCGGCGTGGCCCACAGAAAAAACTTCCATTTCGCGTTGGGGAATATTACGGTGCCGATGTCACGTCCCTCCATTACAATCATGCCAAGTTCCGCCGAGGCCCGCTGCATCTGCATCAGGAAATCCCTGACAGAGGGCAGGGCGGCAACGTTGCTTACTGCATCGGCAACCTGCGGGGTGCGTAAAGCTTCTCCCGGAAATTGGCCGTTCATTTTAATATCCCATTCCCCATCAGGATCTTTTTCATAGCTTAATTCAATGTCTTTGAGGAGCGGTGTTACAATATTGTCATCAGCGGTTGAGGTATCAGTTCCTGTCTGCTGGAGATATAGTGTTACTGCCCGGTACATGCTGCCGGTGTTAACATACGGTGCGTCGAGACGGCTTGCGACCATGGCTGCGACAGAACTTTTACCGGACCCCGCGGGCCCGTCAATAGCAATGACTGTTGCTTTATCTGAATTACCCATTAAATTCCCTGAATGTTAAGTTTTTTCATAAAACCACAAGTCTGTAAAATACACGTGAAAACAAAAAAATCCAATCTTCGACAGCATATTTTTTTGAGGCGTATTATAAGGGCTAAGGCTTCAAAATCAAAAACGAAATTATTTATTTAAAGCTATATCACACCGGGCCGTGCCCGGACTGGATCCAACGCAGGAGCGTTGGCCGCCCGTACCCAATGGGCGGAATGTTGCGCAATTTATTGCGCGTCAAATAATTCAGTTCTCGAAAAGCGATGTACTTGAAAAATGCCTGGAGCAATTTTTTTTCAAGTACGTTGAGCGTTCGAGCCGCCTCCCGGAGGCCTAAGCTTTGGCGGTCGCGTCTTCTTTAATCAAAAATGAAATTATTAGTTGGCTTAATGCTCTGTATTGTCTTGGGGCAAGGTTTAGAAAATGTAGGTCACGTCTCAAGTAAAGAAAATCCAATCTTTTTTACACATTGTACTTATTGAGTAAAGAAAAAGAGGTTATCTTTACTTGAAGTTTTTTATCGGAGCGGTTGTTTTTTATCTGGATTCTGTTTTATCACGGGTTGCAATATTCAGTCTTGGGGATAAAATTAAATTGTACTTAAACTAATAGTAAGCGGATGGATTTATAAATATGAAGATTTGCGTGATATGCACAGGGAATGAACTGCTGAAAGGCGCGGTGGTTAATACCAACCTTGCCTATATCGGGGACCGGCTGACCGGGATCGGTATGCCGCCTTATGAGTGTATTGTCGTTCCTGACTCGACGGAAGATATGACCCGGGCTTTTAATATTGCGCTGCAGGAAGCCGATGTGGTTATAACCAGCGGCGGCCTGGGGCCGACACGTGACGATATGACCCGCGATATCGTTTGTGAAGCATTAGGCTTGAGTATGATTCGTGACCCGGAGCTGGAGGAGATGCTGTTGATTCGCTGGGCTCAGTTTCATCCGGACCGGAAACCGCCGGAAGAGCTTTTTAACCAGGCGATGCGTCCGGCTGAGAGTGTTATTATGGAAAATAAGGTCGGCACTGCTTCCGGATTGTGGATCGAGGGTGAATGGCACGGGGAAAAAAAATATGTCGCTTTATTGCCCGGACCGCCGGTTGAGCTTGAACCTATGGTTGACCAGAGCCTGGTGCTTCACCTGAAAAGTTTGCCCGAGAATCCTAAACATACCCTTGGGGTTATGTTGGCCGGAATTCCTGAGTTGATGACCCAGCAGCAGCTTGAAAAGAAATTACAGCCGCTGGTTGATATAGCTTATTGTGCCACCCCCGCCGGGGTCAAGGTCTATGTTTCGTCTGAGGATATGGATAATATTCATGCGGCGGAAAAAATAATTCGGGGTAAGTATCCGGCTAATGCATTGCCGACCGGCTGTTTTTCCATTTCTCTGGATGTTTTCAGACTTCTAAAGGAAAAAGATTTGAGTTTCGTTACGGCCGAGTCGTGCACCGGTGGCATGATTGCCGCTGAAATGACCTCATATTCCGGCTCTTCCGACTTTTTCCTGGGCGGAGTTGTTGCCTATGCAAATGAAGTGAAAAGAGATATCCTCGACGTGCCTGAAGAGGTACTCGAAACTAAAGGCGCGGTCAGTTCTGAATGCGTCAGGCACATGGTTGAAAATGTCGCGGCAAAATTCAATGCCGATACCGCGGTTGCGGTGAGCGGTATTGCCGGTCCCGGCGGCGGGACTGATGAGAAGCCGGTCGGACTGGTCTATATCGGGGCAAAAGTAAATGACCGGGTCGAGGTTGGGGAATACAGGTTCCGCGGCGGCCGGGATATGGTCCGTATGCGAACTGTCGCGGAAGCCTACCTGCTGCTCCGTAAGTTATTGCTTAAGGTATAAAAAAACAGCGCGGACCGAACATAAGTTCAGCCCGCGCTGATGGAAAAGGCGTATAATAAAGATTTTTTCCAGTTATGCTATCCCCGCTTCCTGAGCACGTAGTGCGATGTTTGAAGCGGTATATCGCCATCCATCGTACGGATTTAGCCGATGGCATCTGCTCCGTTTTCTCCGGTCCTGATGCGGACGCACTGCTGCAGTTCGGTTACGAAGATCTTGCCGTCACCGATATTGCCTGAACGCGCGCCTTTAACGATTGCGTCAATACATGGCTGAACGTATTCATCATTTACTGCAATCTCGATTTTGACTTTTTCAAGCAGGTTGACTTTGTAAACTTTACCGCGATATGACTCGGTGTAACCGCGCTGTTGTCCGCAGCCGCGTACCCGGTGTACGGTCATTTTATGGACTTCCGCCTCGAAAAGCGCTTCTTTTACGCTTTCGAGAGCTTCAGGTTGAATTACTGCTTCGATCTTTTTCATATTTTAACTCCGGTTTCCTTTTAGTTGATGATTAAAATGCGTCCTCTGGATACGCTTCGATGCTGTGGATGGAACGGTCGGGACCGATGAATTCCTCGTGAGGATCAAGTCTCAGGCCGAAGATCAGTTTGACTAACCCGAATACCGCAAAACCAACGACCAGCGAGAAGATGATCGCAAACACGGTTCCGCCCAGCTGAGCGAAGAAACTTACATCTTCACGGGCGCCGAACAGTTTGACGCTGCCGAAGATACCGGCGGCGATACCGCCCCAGCTGCCGACGATGCCGTGCAGGGGCCATACGCCCAGAACATCGTCAATTTTGAAACGTTCAGTTTCGATAGTGAACATAAAGTAGAATATGAGTCCGCCGATAGCCCCGATTACGAAAGCAGCCAGCGGATGCACCACCGCGCTGCCTGCACAAATAGCGATCAAACCGGCAAGGGCTCCATTATGGGTGAAACCAACGTCATTTTTAGATATAAGGACACTGGCAAGCAGTCCGCCAACCATCGCCATCAAGCTGTTTACCGCCACCAGACCGGAAGCATCATGCAGTTTACCGGCGCTGACCACATTGAAGCCGAACCAGCCGATGCAGAGAATCCAGCTGCCGAGAACCAGGAACGGGATATTGGAAATAGCCGGTGCACCGTGTTCGTAGCGTTTTCTACGGGCGCCGAGAAGAATTATCGCGGGCAGGGCCAGCCAGCCGCCGATTGAGTGAACGACTACTGAACCGGCGAAGTCGACAAACTGACCGCCGCAGTAGGTTTCGAAGAATTTCTGGACGCCGATAGCCTGACCGGCATCGTTGAATCCGAAACGGAACCACATCATTCCCTCGAAAAGCGGATAAGCCACACCGGCGAGAAATGCGTTTGCCAGAACCATCGGCCAGAACTTGGCGCGTTCGGCAATACCGCCGCTGATGATAGCGGGGATACAAGCGGCAAAGGTAAGGTAAAAGAAAAACTGGATAAGGTTGATGCCGTTGCACTCGGTCAGCGATCCGGCGTTAACCATAAAACTGACTCCACGGGCAATTGGAAAACCGATCAGGAAGTATACAACAGTACTTATGCCCCAGTCTGTAATGATTTTCTGCAGGGCGTTGACCTGGCTTTTCTTCCGGACTGTACCGAGTTCAAGGAATGCAAAACCGGCATGCATACTGAAAACCATTACCGCTCCCAGGAACAAAAACAGCAAGTTTCCGGCGCTTTCGGCTGATGCAAGTCTTTCAGCCAGATTGTTTACCGGTTCTGCTGCCTGCAGTGAGGGGAACAGGGCGAAGATCAACAACGCGCCAACCGCGAATTTGCCAATCACTACTTTCCTGAGCGGCATTGAACGCTCTTCTTGTGTGCCATCCATCTTTCTTTTCTTTCCTTTCGTTGTTCTTACAATTGTTATAAAAATGAAAGATGCTAACAAATATAGCAGATTCCGGGCCACAAGTTACAATATTGTATTTAAGTGCTTAGTTACTAAATTGTAAATGATATTTCAAAAATGAATTAATGATAGAAAATAATACAATAAAGTAATAAAAAACATGACAAAAATACAAATATGTAAATAATTTACTCAAAGTG
>MDTD01121800.1_pt1 | contig 14005 bp, 13 predicted proteins | sample 811221 | NCBI WGS metagenome assembly MDTD01 (sample SAMN05326646, study PRJNA326480) | marine metagenome | isolation source: seawater | place: Pacific Ocean: South West | collected 2011
GTTCAAAAAAATTATAAGGATTGCCTATGCCCGCGACAGCAAAAAATTCTTTATTGTGCCAGTTTTCTACTGATTCGTATTTTTTTGGATTTTTAATATTGCGGAAGTCCATGGGAACATAAGACATAAAAAAACATTTACCAGACTCCATAAATGAGGAGTCAGATCCGTTCTTGATGACCGTAATGTCGACCTCAGATATTCTCGTCTGAGGTTGTCGTAGAGGACCAGCGGGAATCAATAGACCATTTCCAAATTTACGATCTCCATCAACAACACATATCTCTACATCTCGATTAAGGGCATAGTGCTGTAGGCCGTCATCGCTAATTATTAAGTTTGTGTTAGGGTACTTTTGTATGAGTGCCATGATCGCCTCTGTTTTATCTGGCCCAACGAAAACTGGACAAAAATTCAGTCTTCTCTTTATCATCAGTGGCTCGTCTCCAACGGTCTTTGGCGAAGCATTTGTTGAGACCTCTAAAATCTCGGAATTTTCTCTGCCGAAGCCACGGCTAATCACCCCTGGCTTATACCCAATTTTATAAAGCTCATTTGCTAAATACATTACTAAAGGAGTTTTGCCAGTTCCGCCTACTGTAATATTTCCTACAACTACTATCGGTATATTAATGAGGTGTTTTTTTTTGTTAGCAATCGTTTGTCCAACTAATTTCATCCCTAATTGTAATAGATAGAAAAGTCCGGAGAGCGGAAGAAGAGGTACGGTTAGAAGGCTGATTTCGTCCCAGAAAATTTTTTTTTTGATAGAATTCCTCGTATAGTTTTTCTGAACTAAATTTTTTGGGATACGAGATATCATTTAAACTGCGTCGTAAATACAATTTTTGAATAACCAGCTAGGCGAGAAGCCTCCATTATGTTGACAACCGACTGATGGGAAGCGTTTCCATCTGCATTTATAATGATGGAGGGCTGAGCAAGGCCTTTTGCCGATTTCTGCATTAGGGCTGCAAAATTAAGCGGCGTTGTGAAAGAGACCACTTGTCCGTTAATAAGGTAAGTTCCCTCGGACGAGAGGCCAACAATTATCTCGTTTACTGCGTTCTTTTTTTCTTCGGCTGAGGCAACAGGCAAATTTATTTTTAATTCCGAAAATTTTGCATATGTAGTTGTCACCGCCATAAAGATTACAATTACAAGCAGTACATCAATAAATGGAACTAAATTTATTTCAGGTTCTTCTCTGAATGCGGTTTTTCGAAAGTTCATTTAATCTGATGTTGCGACTCTATCGCTCTGATTAATTTTGCAGCAAGTGACTCCATGTCTCGAAGTAAGGAGTCGGCCTTTGATCGAAAATGTCGGTAACAAATTAAGCTGGGCACCGCTACGATGATTCCGAACGCAGCATTGTACAGTGCGACAGAGATTCCGTGGGCTAGTTTCGCCGGATCGGCCAGACCCGAGGCTGAGGATGCTCCAAAAATCTCGATCATTCCTACGATTGTCCCTAACAAACCAAGCAGAGGTGCAAGGGTGGCTATTGTTCCAAGGGAAGTGAGATATTTTTCCAATTCCTTAGATGCAATTATCGCGGCATCTGCCATTATCGCATCGAGATTTTTCGCTCCATTGTAGGCCTCCTGGAGTCCCGAAGCCATTATGAAGCCCATAACTGACTGGGAACCGAAATTAGATATGGATTCAGAGTCAAGAACCTTCCCGGCTCTTATTTGTTCTATGATGGAATTTAAGTTTGAGGGTATAAGAACCGAGGGTCTGAGAGTGAAAAACCGCTCGCCAATAATGCCGAGCGCAACAATGGAGCATAATATAATTGGGTAAATGGGCCATCCCGCCGCCACAACAATATCAATCAATGTTCAAACTCACTAGGTATAAAATTAAACCATTACTTTAAACTGCATCCCCCACGTGAGCAAGTATATAGTGTGGCAGGGTTGTTAACCCTGTTGCGTTTATCTTAGAAGTAGTTGTTTTATGGCGTTTATTTGCAACTTTGAAGCCTGTGGATAAATATGTTGATAACTGTTTGGATTTACTAGTAAAACCCCTTAAACCTCATCAGTCTTGCCTCGACTAAAAAAAAAATGTATTAAAAAACATGCACTTAAATTTATGGGTTTAAAGGTTGTTGTTTTTTATACAAAATTTTATTTATTGTGTCTATTGTGGATGGAAGACATAATTTGTTAAATTTGTCAATAAAGTTTGTTCTAAAGGAAAAGTCTTTGGTTGCGGTTCAAACAGTTAGCGAATACACATCTAAGCTAAAGCTTAAAATAGATAAAACGATGCCCAGTTCTTGGATTAAAGGGGAAATTTCGAATTTAGCTCTGCCCGCATCCCGACACATTTATTTTGTACTTAAAGATGAATATTCTCAAATTCGTTGTGTATTTTTTAGGCACAAACAATCTGCGTTAAGCCCAAAGCTTACCGATGGTATTGAAGTTGACATTTTGGCTGTTCCTTCTTTGTATGGCCCCAAAGGCGAGTTGCAGTTACTCGTGCACACTGTTCGGTACTCAGGACAGGGTGAATTATATAAAAAATTCACGCAATTGAAGGCTCGGCTTAAGGATGAGGGTCTTTTTGAAAAAAGCCTGCGAAAATCTATACCTATTTTTCCGAAATTGGTGGCCTTGGTTACCTCAGAGCAGGGTGCTGCAATCAAGGACGTTTTAGCTACATTTCGTAAACGTATGCCCAGCATCAAATTGGTTGTATTCCCAACCAAGGTGCAAGGAGAAGGCGCAGAGCGTGACTTATTGAGAGCTTTGGATCGTGCCAATAATTATGGAGGGGTCGACGCGATTATAATCTGCAGAGGCGGTGGAAGTTTTGAGGATCTTTGGTGTTTCAATGACGAGAAATTAGCTAGAGCGGTCTCTTCATGCAAAATACCTACAGTTACCGGGATAGGGCATGAGTCGGATTTTACCATACTCGATTTTGTTGCTGATTTTCGTGCCCCCACCCCAACCGCCGCCGCTGTGGCTCTTGCTCCAGATAGGGTCCTGCTTAATGACAAATTGAATCGGATCAGAGCTAACTTAGTTCGTATTTTTAATCGAGAAATTTTAGGTCGAATGCAAGCAGTCGATTTCATATCCCAGAGGCTTCGATCTCCGCAAGATGAGATACAAAAAAATCGAGAAAAACTAAAAGTTATTAATCGATTAATTTTGTCGCAAATGATAAACCGGATTGACTCCAAAAAAAATTTATTAAGCTATATTTCTAAAATATTTAAAAATCAGAACAGTTTTTCTAGGGGTGCACGTGACCGCTTAAACGAGTTGGGCGGTGACTTCCGAGAGGCTTGGCTATCATCGATTCGTAATCGAATCGACAAACTTCAAAGAATAAGCGATAAATTTTCTGCTCTTAACATCTCCGCATTATTTAAACGTGGATTTTCGATTATTCAAGACGAGGAGGGAAAAATATTAAAATCAACATCTGAGGTACAAAAAGGTAAACATGTTTCACTGATATTCATTGACGGTACGGTGAGAGCTAAGGTTGAAAAAATTCAAGCCGTAAGCAAAATCCGAGATCAGTGACGTGTCACCCATTTTGATAAAATTCCCGTTTTCGCTCTTTCGATTTGATTTTCCATCCATGATGGCATTATTTGGTAGACGTCGGTGAATGTACATTCGAAATGCATGGCTTTTTCCTTTCGTAGCCACGTAATTTGTCTTTTTGCTAGTTGTCTGGTTGCTAAGATTGATAATTTAATAAACTCGTCTTTGGTGATTTTTTTATCTAAATACTGCCAAGCTTGTCTGTATCCGACGCATCTCATGGACGGCATTTGTTGATTGAGGTTAAATTTATCTCTAATCTCCTCGACCTCACGCAAAAGGCCTTTTTCAACCATTAGCCTAAAGCGAGTGGCAATTCTTTCTTCGAGTTGATCTAGTCGCGTCGGCGTTAGAGCTGTTTTAAGCCAAAGGAAAGGGCTTTTTCTAGGTTTATGAAGCTTTTGTATTTCTGCAATCGTTTTGTTTGTTAAATAGAAAACCTCCAACGCCCGCTGGATTCGTTGCGAGTCATTGGTCGAGATCCGGCTCGCGGTAATGGGATCTATTTTTGTTAGAGTTTTGTGAAGATGTGGCCAACCCTTCAACGATGCTTCTTTGTTTAAAGCCTCCCTCAATTCAAGTTGTGGTGCTGGTAGGTCCGCAGCACCATCTATTAAGAATTTGAAATACATCATGGTGCCGCCCACAAGTAACGGCACCTTGCCCCTCTCATGAATAGCACTTATAACTCTTAAGGCATCTTGTCTAAAGCTTGATGCAGAGTATCTTTCGTTTGGATTTATAATATCAATTAGGTGATGCTTGTACTTTTCTCTAGTTTGGCGGTCTGGCTTAGCGGTTCCGATGTCCATTTTTCGATAAATTTGGGCAGAGTCCACACTCACTATCTCCATTGGTAATCTTTTACAAAGAACCGTGGCCATCTTTGATTTTCCGGAGGTGGTTGGCCCCATCAGGAGGACGACAAATTTTCTTGAATATTTGGCAGGCATGGTATTAACGTCCTCGGAGGAAAATTTTATCAATTTCGTCATAAGAAATTTGGTGCCAAGTTGGTCTTCCATGATTACACTGGTTAGCGCGAGGAGTTGATTCCATTTCCCTGAGCAGACGGTCCATTTCTAAAGTAGTCATTTTTCTATTGGCGCGAATCGAGCCGTGACAGGCCATTGTTGAGAGGAGAGTGTTACAGTGTTCTGTAGTTATGGTAGAGGATCCAAAATCGATGATTTCATTTACCGTATCAAGAAACAGTTTTTCAACATCAGCATCTTTCAGAAAGCTTGGTACAGCCCTGATTAGAATCACATCAGGAAAAACGCATGTAAAATCAAAACCAAGGTTTTTCAAAGTTATTTTATTATCTTCCACAGCGCTTAACTCAAGTGATGAAACCTTTATTGGAGCACTTACCAAGAGTCCCTGAGTTTTGACGCTTTCTTGTTGGAATTCGAGCTTCAATCTCTCATACGTTAACCTCTCATGCGCAGCATGAATATCGACCAAAATAATTCCAAGCTTATTTTGAGCCAGAATGTATGTTCCGGCTAGTTGGGTGATGGCGAAGCCGAGAGGGAAATCATTTGTTGACCGATTAGATCTAAGGATCTTTGAAGAGTTTAGGTGATTTTCGTTTTGATTGCTTGGCTTCAGCGAATCCTGACTGGACGCTTGCTTGAAATATAGTCGGGCCTGGGAATTAAGGTTCGTTAAATCTGATTGAAAATTTAATTTGTCCTCCCTGTTTTTTTGTTTTTTTCGATCGAAAACCACGGGAGTTGACAGGGCTTTAAGCACTGACTTCCTTATGAAATCATGTATCGCTCGGGATTTTGCAAAGCGAACTTCCGTTTTTGCCGGATGTACGTTAACGTCGACTTCATTCAAATCCAGCTGTAGCTGGATTACGTATGTTGGGTATCGAGAATGGTGTAGTACGTCGTGGTAGGCCGTTTTGATCGCATGGTTAATTACCCTGTCTCGAATATATCTTCCGTTGACGAAGAAATATTGTTTTTCCCTTCTTGGATTCGATATGTTGGGGGAAGAAATTTCTCCAGAAATTGACCCAAAGGCGAATTTTTCTGATATCTGTAACTTATTATCTCTGAAGTTAATGCCCAATATTTGATCATTTCTTTCGGATTGACTGTTTGGCTTTAGGTTCCATTTTTCTTTGCCGTTGTGCATCATCAGAAAGCTGACTTCGGGGTTTGAAATAGCAATTGTTTTGAACACTCCCTCACAATGTCCAAATTCTGTTGAGGGGTTTTTTAGAAACTTCCTCCTCGCCGGAGTATTATAGTAAATGTTGTTTATAGTCACATTTGTCCCTCCATTGATCATTGTAGGCTTTATATCAAAAATTTTTCCCCCCTCACTTCTTATTTCCCAGCCGTGATCTTGATTGGCTGTCCGGCTGGAGATCAGAAGAATTGACACAGCAGCTATGGAAGAAAGGGCCTCCCCGCGAAAACCCAAAGTCTTGATTTCCCTTAGGTCGATCTCTGATTTGATTTTACTGGTTGTATGGCGCTCTAGAGAGATCGTTAGCTCATCCTTGGATATCCCCATTCCATCGTCTCGAACGGTTATGACCCCTGTTCCACCATTCGTTAAAATTACAGAAATTGTTTTAGCACCGGCATCCAGACTGTTTTCCATCAACTCCTTTAGAGCAGAGGCTGGGCGTTCAACCACCTCTCCCGCTGCTATCTGGTCGATTATTGCGTCTGGTAATGCTTTAATCACGCTCATAAGAATAGCTCCAGATTTTTTATCTTAGGAAATAAAAATGTTTTGGCAGTAAGTATAGCTTGTCCTATAATCTGAGTTAGGAATTTTTAACACTTTATTAAAATCTATATTTTATCTTGGCAAAGTTATAAAATGATCATAGGAATCACAAAAGAGGGAAGTGCGGGAGAGACCAGAGTGGCGGCGAGTGCGCTAACGGTCAAAAGTTTATTGGATAGTGTTTTCACCGAGGTTTTGATAGAAAAAGAGGCGGGGCTCAAAAGTAGCATATCCGATGAGGACTATCGAATGGCTGGGGCTACTATTCTAAAATCACAATCTGAAGTCTATAAAAAGGCAAATATAATATTAAAGGTTCGCAGACCGTCGGATGAGGAAGTGGATTTACTATCTGCCAAGCATATTGTGATAGGGATGCTACAACCTCATGATAAAAAGTTTCTCTCTAAGTTAGCCGATAGTCAGGCCACCGGACTAGCATTAGAACTAATTCCAAGAATTTCAAGGGCCCAGTCTATGGATGTATTGTCCTCCCAAGCTAATTTAGCCGGTTACAAATCTGTACTTATCGCCGCAAATCATTACAGCAAGGTAATGCCGATGCTCATGACAGCTGCTGGAACCGTAAAAGCTGCCAGATGCATCGTTATGGGTGTGGGAGTAGCAGGGTTGCAAGCCATAGCCACAGCAAAGAGATTGGGTTGCATAGTTGAGGCTACGGATGTAAGACAGGAGACAAAAGAACAAGTTGAATCACTGGGAGCCAAATTTATCGAAGTCCCGCATCAGGAAACCAACGACGAACAAAAAACCGAATCAGTTTACGCAAAGGAAATGTCGGAAGATTACAAAGCTCGGCAGAAAGAGCTAATAAGCTCCAGAGTTAGGGACGCCGACATAGTTATAACAACAGCTCTAATTCCGGGTAAACCAGCGCCGATTTTGTTAACTGAGGATATGGTTTCGCAAATGAAGGCGGGATCAGTAATTGTTGATCTTGCTGCGGAACAGGGAGGTAATTGCCCCCTCACCACTGTAGATAAGGTCACGGAATACAAAGGGGTCACGTTGATAGGTCACTCCAACATACCTAGTATGGTTGCATCTGACGCAAGTCTGTTGTACTCAAGAAATATTTTGAACTTTGTAAAGAATATGATCGATGATCAAGACAAATTTGTATTGAACACAGATGATGAAATTATTTCTAGCACTCTCGTGTGCAAAGACGGAGAGTGCTTTTGACTAGATATACGAAATGAGGTGAATCCATGTATGAGGCACTTGATCCTACAGTTGTGAATCTAACAGTGTTTGTGCTTGCTATTTTCGTGGGTTACCACGTTGTTTGGAATGTTACTCCAGCTCTGCACACCCCTTTGATGGCTGTCACCAATGCCATTTCAGGGATTATACTTGTCGGAGCTATGCTCGCGGCTGGGCCCGACGAGGCCGATTGGGGTTCGATACTCGGTTTCATCGCGGTATTACTTGCTAGCATTAATGTATTTGGTGGTTTTCTAGTCACCCACAGAATGCTAGATATGTTTAAGAAAAAAGAGAGAAAATAAAAATACAAAAACTAAAATCTAAAATTAATAGGATTGGTAAGTTCAAATGTCTGTCAATCAAATAGCAATAGCGTACTTAGTAGCGTCAGTATTCTTCATTCTATCCCTTCGAGGATTAAGCTCCCCTGTATCTGCCAGAAAGGGTAATGCGTTTGGCATTGTGGGCATGGCAATAGCTGTCGGAGCCACGCTTTTGCTTACAAAAAAATGGGAGCTAGTTGTTCTCGCTATCGCAATTGGAGGCGCTATTGGAACGGTAGTTGCCCGTCGAATCGAGATGACCCAAATGCCGGAACTTGTCGCGGCCATGCACTCTCTTGTCGGTCTTGCGGCCGTGCTGATTGCTACTGCGGCGGTAAACAACCCAATTAGTTTTGGCATTTATTCTGAGGGAGGAGGAATTCCTCTAGCCAACCGATTGGAGCTTTTTATTGGAACCTTTGTAGGGGCAATTACATTTTCCGGATCCGTTGTCGCATTCGGCAAGCTCTCAGGAAAACTAGGTAGTGCTCCAGTAAATTTCAAGGGACAACATCAGGTGAATCTACTGATCGCTCTAGTCATGATAGGTTTTGGAATTTCTTTTATGCTTGAGGAGACTTGGACCCCTTTTATAATAATGACAGTTTTAGCTTTTTTGTTGGGTATTCTGATAATAATTCCTATTGGTGGTGCCGATATGCCTGTTGTGATATCTATGCTCAATAGCTATTCAGGGTGGGCGGCAGCGGGAATAGGTTTCTCTCTCAACAACACAATGCTAATCATAAGCGGGTCTCTTGTGGGTAGTTCTGGAGCAATTTTGTCTTACATTATGTGTAAAGCCATGAATCGGTCTTTTTTCAATGTGATTCTGGGAGGGTTTGGTGCCGATGAAAGTCAATCAGCTGAGGACTCCTCTAATAGGACTTATCGGTCCGGGAGTGCCGAGGATGCGGCCTTCCTACTATCAAATGCCGAGTCTGTAATAATAGTTCCGGGTTACGGTCTCGCTGTTGCGAGGGCTCAGCACGCCGTAAAAGAGATGGCTGAAAAACTCGGTGAAGCTGGAGTTTCCGTCAGATATGCCATTCACCCCGTTGCCGGCCGTATGCCGGGACACATGAATGTCCTTCTGGCTGAGGCTGAAATTCCCTACGACCAAGTCTTGGAAATGGATGAAATAAATAGTGATTTCTCAACAACAGATGTCGTGTTAGTTCTTGGTGCCAACGACGTTGTGAACCCGGCTGCTAACACTCCAGGAAGTGCAATTTACGGTATGCCAATTCTCGATGCTTACAAGGCACAAAATGTGTTGGTTGTAAAACGGTCCATGGGGGTTGGTTACGCGGGTTTGGACAATGATCTGTTTTATATGGATAAAACAATGATGATTTTTGGAGATGCGAAAAAAGTTGTCGAAAGCATTGTGAAAAGTTAAAAAAATTAATAAACTTAAAATATGTGATAAAGATAGTTAAGTTTTCGTGTAAAACATAAGCGAGTAGGAGAGGACATGGCAATCTCACCAGTTAACCAAGGAGGCACTTTTCAGCAGGTTGTTGCTAGGAGCAAGGGACAGACCGAGCCCTCCGTTGATTTTAAAAATGCTCCCGTGCAAAAGCGTTTAAGTCTCAGTGGGTTTGAAAAGAGAATGAATATGAATTTTAATGATGTCACTAGTAGCGTCGACTATAGCACCGCGGCCTCTCAAAGAGCAGGCTCTGGAAATTTTATCGACGTCAAGGCTTGAGTCCACATTTCTTGAGTCTTTTGTAATCCACCTCAGTATCGATATCAGTCATAATTCCTCCGTCATCTGTCAAAATCATATCTCGCTCGGTGGCTCTCTCTTGAATCAAATTTCTGGCACCTTTATCACCGGTCAATTTGAGTATTTGGGGTTTAAAAACTTTAGATATTCCTACTGGATTCCCAAGCTTACCGTTATAAACAGGTATCGACAATGGTGAGCCATTCAGGAGCTTGTTGCGTATCAAAACTATGGTTTTATAACTGACAAAAGGCATATCAGCCAAAGCTACTATCCATGCGTCGCAGTTTACAGACGCTTTTATTCCTGCGATTAGACTTTGAGATAAGCCCTCAGAAGCCTTTGCGCAATATGTTACTTTCGCCCCAACATTTAGAAACATCCTCTCTGTTTTGTGGTCTTTTGACCTAATCACTACTGTTGTTTTTGGAATAATTCTTACCAGGGTTTCGTAAGACTGTACTCCAATAGTTTTTCCTGATTCTAACGTCACGGTTAATTTATCGCCCCCAAACCGTTTGCTTGCACCGGCTGCTAGCAAAATCCCATTTACCCTGAGTTTTTTGCTCACAAGCTGTTAGCCGGATCTTTTAGATATTGCTTAATACCCGCGAGAATTGCTTTTGCCATCTTCCACTGGTATGAGTTTTGTCTCAGCTTTTTCTCCTCAGCCGGGTTAGTTAGAAAGGCTGTTTCTATGAGTACAGATGGAAGAGTTGGAGATTTTAAGACCATGAATCCTGCTTTTTCAACATTTTTTTTATGAAGTTTATTAATTTTTGAAATTTTTTCAAGAATATCTTCTGCGCAACGATGGCTAAGCATTCTTTTACCTGTCAAAGCCATATCAGTAAGGGCATATTTGACGTCTGCTCCTTTATTGGCGTACTCCTTCAGATTGACGCCGCCAATTAAGTCTGCTTGGTTTTCTTTGCTAGCAAGCCAACGAGCTTGTGCAGATGAGGCACCGCCCTGCGACAGTATGTAAACTGAAGATCCGCGAGCTCGTTGCTTCATAAAGGCATCGGCGTGAATTGAAATGAGTAAATCGGCTTTTTTCTTTTCGGCAATTTTATAACGTTTTCTGAGGGAGATATAGTAATCCCCTTTCCGAACAAGGAATCCATTTATTTTTTTTTCTTTGTCCAAAAGTTTTTTTAGTTTTTTTGCTATAGCTAGGGTTATTATTTTTTCTTTTGTTCCCCTCGTGCCAATGGCTCCTGGATCTTCACCTCCGTGACCGGCATCTATAGCAATCAGCGGGACATCCTTCTTAATCTTATTTGATATTCCTGTTTTTTCATTATTTTTTATTTGTTCATTTCCAGCAACTTGATCAGACCCTCTTTGCTTATCATGAGGAAGATCTACTACAATTCGGTGTTTTTTATTTTCATAAGGCTCGAGAGCGAATATTTGCGGATCCACCATTTTCCTCAAATCAAACACAATTCTGACCACGTTTTTTTCAAATTGGCCTACACGAATATTTTTCAAAACAGGATCATTGACACTAGTCACTGTTTCTAAATTTTCAAGACTGGGTAGAGATCTCATGTTCTTGACATTGAGTACGAAACGTTGAGGATTTGAGAGTGAGAATGATTTATAACTTTTAAGTCTTTCTGTCTCAAGAACTATTCTCGTTTTTTGCGGATGTTGGAATAATCTAATTACATTGTTTTCATTTTCTCCGTATGATGGCGTAACACCACCAAAAAAAATGATTACACAAAAGACCCCCTGTAAAAATTGTTTAATATGATGCAACTGTTTGTACCCGTTTAGGGAAGGCTTTTTTAAGGCACTTGGCTCCAGCCTCAGTGCGCGAGTGCAAATATGCCTTCCGGAAGTTTTCAAGACTTTCCAACTTTACAATCAAATCTGGATTTTTGAGTTGATTTTGAGCTTTTTGTGGCCACTCTACAATACATATATTAGGAAATTCTAGATATTCATAAAAACCGGATTCAAAAAAATCATCAGAAGATTCTAAACGAAAAAGGTCCATGTGGACAAAGTCGAAGTCGTCTTGCTCGTAACTTTCAACTAAACTAAATGTCGGACTTTTGATATTACCGGAAATACCTTGAGCTCTTAAAAAACCGCGGGCTACAGTTGTTTTCCCAGCTCCCAGATCACCTTCGAGAAAGATGAGTAGCCCGGGCTCTTTGGAGGCCCCAAGGCGTCGTCCTAGAATGAAGGTATCCTGCTCGGTACCGAGCCGGATGGTGAGACTTAATTCTGAGCTATCAATGTTAAGAGGCGAAATATCCATCTACAAAATTGCACTATGTATCTAACAGCTTTATTTTAGTTAATTTTTTAATCATAATACCAAAGATCTAGCAGTTAACTCTAGATAGGTTTCTCAACGACGATCATTTAAAATTATATCAACATGAGGGGCATGGAATGGCAAAAAATTGGCGTAGTAAGTTAATCACGGCCGGTGTTACTAGGTCACCCAACAGATCCATGCTGAGAGCTGTCGGTTTCAAGGATGAAGACTTTGACAAACCTATAGTGGGAGTGGCGAACGGGCACTCTAATATGAACCCTTGTAATGCAGGGATTCAGCCACTAATTGACCAAGCCATGATCGCCCTTGAGCGTGTTGGGGCTAAGCCACAGGTGTTTGGGGTGCCTACTGTAACCGATGGCATAGGCATGGGGACCGAGGGAATGAAATACTCCCTTGTTTCCCGTGAGGTCATTGCTGATGCAATCGAGACGTCCGTTAATGGGCAGATGATGGACGGTGCTCTGGTGGTAGGAGGCTGTGATAAAAACATGCCGGCAGGAATGATGGCATTGGCTAGAATTAATATACCTTCTATCTATGTTTATGGGGGCACCATAAAGCCGGGTACTTGGAAGGGAAAAGACCTTACGATTGCGAGTGTTTTTGAGGCGGTTGGAGAATACTCCACTGGTAATCTAGCGGAGGAAGATTTTAAAGGTATTGAGAAAAATGCTTTGCCGACTTTTGGGTCTTGCGGTGGAATGTTCACAGCCAATACGATGTCAACCTCGTTTGAGGCCCTAGGAATGAGCCTTCTGGGATCCGGAACAATGTCTCCCGCCGACCCAGAGAAGGCCGAATCTTCATTTGCTTCCGCGGAGGTCCTCTATCAAGCGATAAAGAACGACCTCCGTCCGAGGGACATCATAACCAGGAAGTCTATTGAAAATGCTATAACTGTGGTTATGGCCACTGGTGGCTCTACCAATGCTGTGTTGCATTATCTCGCCATAGCCTCAGCTGCCGAGGTAGATTGGACAATAGATGACTTCGAGAGAATTAGACTAAAAGTCCCTGTTATTTGCGATTTAAAACCTTCGGGGAAATATGTCGCAACTGATTTGCACAAAGCGGGAGGTATACCTCAAGTTATCAAAACTCTCATGGCCAATGGATTAATCCACGGTGAATGTGTAACGATAACGGGAAAAACGCTAGAGGAGGAGTTACGAGACATACCAAAAGAGCCAAACAGAGGGCAAGATGTGATTCGTCAGTGGGAGAATCCCATGTACCAGCAGGGACATTTAGCGATTTTAAAAGGAAATATTTCTCCTGAAGGTTGTGTTGCGAAAATTAGTGGTCTCAAAAGCCCAGTAATTAAGGGTCCAGCGAGGGTTTTTAATTCTGAGCCTGAGGCTATGGAGGCAATATTTGCAAAAAAAATAATGGCAGGCGATGTAGTGGTAATTAGGTATGAGGGGCCCAAAGGAGGTCCGGGAATGCAGGAGATGCTCTCTCCTACCAGTGCTTTGGTGGGTCAAGGATTAGGAGCTTCAGTTGGTCTAATAACTGACGGACGATTTTCTGGTGCCTCTTGGGGCATGGTAGTGGGGCATGTTGCACCCGAGGCCTTTGTGGGTGGAACTATCGCCATGATTGAGGAGGGAGATCTAATAACCATTGATGCTCACAAATTACTAATCGAGCTACACGTTTCCGGAGAGGATCTACAAAGAAGAAGGGAGAGATGGTCGCCACCACCAGCTAAGTACAAAAAAGGTCTTCTCGCAAAATACACCAGACTTGTCTCGACTGCGTCTAAGGGTGCCGTAACTGATCGTTTCGAAGAATAATAAAAAAAACATAAAAATTAACTCGATACAAGATGGAGCGCCTCTTTTGGACTTTCTTTTTTCGTCAAAATGAGGGTCTACTGAGTCATGGGTATTCTGGAGAATAGGAGAAAAGAATGTCCGGTATGCTCTTGAGCACAGTTTTAAAAAAAACTTGTAGAATTGGGATTGTATGTTTAGTAAACACTCTCTCACTTTGGATTGCTGGCGATCTACTGGTTGGCATTGAGTTTTTTTCTCTAAGGTCATTGTTTTTATCAGGAGCTTTGGTTGGTTTGGTA
>MDTD01046039.1_pt1 | contig 14000 bp, 10 predicted proteins | sample 811221 | NCBI WGS metagenome assembly MDTD01 (sample SAMN05326646, study PRJNA326480) | marine metagenome | isolation source: seawater | place: Pacific Ocean: South West | collected 2011
CACCAGGATCGCATGATGAAGCTCTTCTTGGTCGCCAGCCATGTGGAGATATAGATGAACGGAGTGGCAATGATGGAAATGATCACAAACACGTCAAAGCGAAAGACGGCTCTGGTGTCGTCGTCAAGATGCAACGCGACGAAGCCACCAATCAGCATCGCCGTAAACAGACTGGAGCGTCCTACCCGAGGGTTCCACCAGTGCTTCATGGCCCATGACTCGTCCTCGATCGTCGGGGGCGGTTCGCTCGACGTTCCCGTCTGATGCTTGTGCGCGAGCGTCAGATGCTTGTGCCCGAGCTTCAACACCAAGGCTTCAACATCCCTTTCCTTGGCGAGCTTTTGGGCTTCCTCGTCGGAAAGCTCCTTGTTGCCGTTCGAGTCGCTTTGCTTGTCAATCATGTGGTGGAAAATCCTGAATGAGATGAGCCGTCAAGTGGTGTCAGCATAGCATTCCGCTCGATCCATGTTCACAGCGAGTTTTCACATCATCCAGCGATTTCGAGGCCGCATCCCGTTCTTCCCAAGTGGTAGTCGGACAGGCTTTGGGATATCGTGACCGATGTCGTATACCACGGCTGTGCATCGGGGAGAAGGTCATGGCTACACAGGATGGTGAGATCACGCGTCTGCTTCAGCTTGCTCATGAAGGTGACAAGGAGGCAGGTGACCAACTCTGGAAAATGGTCATGGAAGATTTCCGCCGAATGGCCTCCGCCAAGATGCGGCGAGAGCGTCACAGCGTCACGGCCGGCACGACCATGCTCGTCAACGAGCTCTACCTGAAACTTGTCGGCAAGGATGGCACGCTTCCCAAATGGGACGACTCCAAGCACTTCTTCGGGAGTGTCGCCAGAGCCATGACGCAGTATCTCGTGGATCGGGCCCGGAAACGGGACAGTCTGAAACGGGGGGGCGATCGGGAGCGTGTCGATTTCGAGTTCACGGTCGGCGAACTCGTGACACTCGATTCCTACGACGTCGATTCGATCGCCCGGGTCAACAGGGCCCTGGGTAACTTTCAGGAGCAGTTCCCCAGACAGGGTGCAGTGGCCTACTACAGATGGTGTTCCGGATTCACCATCGAGGAAACGGCCGCGGCGCTGGAGATATCGGCGGATCGAGTGAGCAAGGACTGGCGATTCGCCCAGGCCTGGCTGCTCAATGAGCTGCAGTCAGAGGTCGAAATCGAATAATTCTCAATTCCGGGGGCAGGATGTCCCGGATCCTGCGCATGAGGTTCGTGGAGGGGGGAAATCCCTTGATGCCTCTCTGTGGCCCGGAATATGAAAATCAGGAGCTGGACATGGATCAGAATTCCAATCAGATACAGGACATCTTCGATCAGGCTGCGGATCTGCCCACTGATCAGAGGGAGGTGTTCGTCCACGACGCCTGCGAAGGGGATCGTGATCTCGAGCAGAGGATTCTTGAACTGCTGGGACAGCTTCCCAAGCTGCCAACGGTCGAGGGGGAGGGATCGCCGGACTCCGACATGGTGTCTCCCTATTCGCCTGGCGATCGTCTGGGCAAATACACCATCAAGAAGGAGCTGGGTCGTGGCGGTTACGGGCTCGTCTATCTGGCGAGTCAGCAGAATCCAAGCCGGGATGTCGCGATCAAGCTGATTCTGCCGAGGCACACCAGGGACAGCGGTCACTTCATCGAACGGTTCAAGCGTGAGCAGGAGTTGCTGGTTCGATTGGATCATCCATGCATCGCGTCCTTCTTCGATTCCGATCAGGACGAGGAGGGGCGGCCGTTCATCGTGATGCAGTACATCGACGGCAACCGCCTCGACTATGTCTGTGATAAGGAGAGGCTCGACATAGAAACCCGTCTGCGGATCGCGGCGGACATATGCGATGCGGTCTCTCACGCGCACAGCAGGGGGATCGTTCATCGCGATCTCAAGCCGGGCAACATTCTCCTGAAGTTCGATGAGGAGTCCCGGAGCTGGCGACCCATGGTGATCGACTTCGGAATCGCCAAGGCCACCGAAAGCGAGGGATCGCCCACCGACATGGATCTGTCGGTTACGGGGGCACAGATGGGGACCTTCGGCTACATGAGTCCTGAGCAGTTCGATGGCGAGCTGGACAAGATCGGTACCGCGACCGATGTCTATGCCCTCGGTGTCGTTCTCTACAAGTTGCTCGCCGGCAGGCTTCCAGTCGAGTATTCCGATCTCCACAAGGCGGCCTACAAGGCGAAGCGAAAGTTGATCTGTGAAGACGCTCCACCGAGACCGGGACAATGGTTGGCGACCGGTTCAGGGAAGCGTGGTCTGAACATCGCCTTCGAGCGGTCGACCGAGGTCGGCGATCTGTCGCAGAAGCTCTCCCGGGAACTCGAGTACATACCGATGCGGGCCCTCAGGAAGGAGCCCGAGGAACGCTACGAATCCGCCAGGCAGATGGGCGAGGACATTCGACGGTACCTCAGGGGTGAGCAATTGATCGCCGGGCCGGACTCGGCGGCCTATCGCCTTCGGAAATCGATTCGACGTCACAAGGGTGCCTACTTGGCCGTGGCGGCGATCTTCCTGGTTCTCATCGCCGGTGTGGTGGTGTCCTTGTGGTTTGCAAACAAAGCTGATGTGCAAAGAAAGATTGCACTACAAGAAGCGAGGCTCGCAAATCTAAAGTTGTATTCTGCGCAGTTGAATATTGCTAAGAACGCATGGGACAAAAAGCGATATCAAAAGTTTGATAGGGCGATCTCGGATGCTCGATCAGCCTGGGGCGAGTTGAGTAATAGCAATGCTACTCCTGCTCCATTTGAGCTGAGAGTTTTGGAAGGGCAAAGAGATGGTTCAATATCCACTTTGAAACTTGATCCTAAGCCAGATATTTCGCGGCCGATGAATTACTTCAAGCCAGCAGGAGCAGCGATTGGATTCAATAGTGAAGGAACTCTTGTAGCAACCTTAGAGCGTGGTTCAGATAAAATTAACATTAGGAATGTCGGTACCAACGAGTTGCATTTGCAGCTAAACGATGCGAAATATTCGACAGCCGCTGTAGGTAGAAAATGTAGGCCTGAAATCATTTTTAGCAAAGATGGATCGACCTTAGTATCAGTTGCTCAGCTTGATGACGGTCATACTGTTGGAAAATTGCGTGTATGGAGCCTGTTTTCGGGAAATTCCCCAATTGCTGTAATTGATCGAGTGGTTGATTCTGGTTCCCCAGATTTGAAGCCGTCTCAGAAAGTTACAGATGCCGTCGCGTTATCTGGTGATGGCTCGCTCTTTGCGTATTATTGCAATCTGATTAGCCCAAATAATACTGAGGCGGGCGTACTGATCAGAGTTATAGAGACAAGTAGCGGTGATCTTGTAGATGAAATTAAATTTCCAACCAAAGGGAATTGGAATTGCGGAAGATTAGCCTTTGGTCCTGATGGATCAATACTTGCTTTTACATTTGATCACAGATCAGAACAATCCTATCTATATTTGCGAGATCTCCAGGACAAGCAGCCTATTGGGCGTATCCCAATTGGTTCTAGTGCTTCAACCAACTATGGGATTGGTCACTTGATTGCCTTTCATCCGGACGGCAATGAGATTGCTGTAGGCCAAGGGGCAGATGTGGTTATCTGTGATACTGACTTTGATTCGGTGAAGAAGCCGCAATCTCATTCGGTAGAAGGAGGTTTTGTTCGATCGCTCGAATATTCGAATGATGGCTTATTGCTGGCGATAGGGACTAGTAGTGGTCCGATTACTTTGTACGGTAAGGGGCAGTTTTCATCATCTTTGAGAAAAAAAATAACCGGCAATTTGGGGGAAGCGGAGCTCTATGGTCATACGGCTCCAATTCTGGATTTGTCTTTTAGCAAAGACTCATCGCGATTGTTTTCATTCGATGGTTCTGAGGTGAAGACATGGATTACTTGTGACTTGCAAAACAAATCTGGAAACTCTAGGTCGCCTCGCTGTTGGATGATCTCCCAGCATGTGCCTTCTCCCGATGGGAGGTTCTATGCGTATACATACCATAAGCAAATGGGCGGCATTAATCCGCTCCGTGACCGGAATGCGCTTTGGCTGGCAAGGACAGACGCAAATGGAGGTGGTTTTACTCTGGCAGACAGTTATTCGGAGAGCCAGTTTGCAAAAGTGGCCTTTAGTCCAGATGCACAGAAAATTGCTGCTTGGAATGGGCCTCCGGCAAGATTTGATTTGGATGGCAAGCTAGTCGAAGCCGAAAACAACGGTTACATAAGGCTTTGGGAACTTCAGGCCGGTAAAGAGCTGAAGCCCTTAGAGTTGCCTGAGTACATTGAAGTTAAAAATATAGCCAGTCTTGATTTTAGTCCAGATGGTAACTGGCTTCTTGTGGGCCATAAAGAGCGTGGGCTTCTGATTTATGGTCTGGATGAAGATCATTTGAAGACTTCAGATTCTGTACTTTTAGAAGGTGACATGCGCGGTTTTAGTCCTGACGGGTCTGTATTGGCTACCGCTTGTGATGATGGAAGGTTGTTGCTCTGGTCGGTTGTTGATTGGTCGCTAACTCAAACCATCATTGCGCATGACTCCGTAAGAGGCAAACCAATTCGGGAGATTGCTTGGTCGCTCTCAGGAGATGTTTTAGTTACTGGTGGATGGGATGGTTTTATCCGATGTTGGGATCCAGTGACCGGTATTCAAGCGTGGGAGTATCAGGTGCCTAGTAGCTTGCCAGGTGTTACTAACACGGGGGGCGTCGGCATTACCTCGGATGGGCTTAGGTTGGTCTACGGAAATGGTGTAATTGGATTTGTTGATCTACAAACAGGGAACTTTCTCGTTGACTTTGAGCCTGATAGGCGTCCCGCAGGTCAGTCGCGCCTGCGTACGGACGGTGGGAATGATCTGGAATTTGGCCCGTATGTTCAAAGCCCCTACATGCCGGGTGATTTTACATTTTGGGATGTAAGGCCACGGAGTGTAGTTGCAATGGAGCGTAGTCATCTTAAAAAGATGGAGGGTGAACTTTCTTTGATGGTGGGTAGTTGGATTGAAGAGGAATTGGACGATCAGCAGATCTTGTTAAGGCTAGATCAAGAATTGAAAGTTCTAGCTAAGGAAGAGGGGGATATCCTTAGTACGCTCGTGCTGAAAGCATTGGTTGCGAGAAGGTCTGGCTATCTTGAGATAAGTGGATTCGAACTTCCATTGGATGTTATACGGAAACTAAATCCTGAATAATCCTTAACTAGTCGATAGAAGATCATGCCACCAAATGAAAACACACCTGCAACCGTACTGTCCATAGTCGGCATCTCCTTGGGTTCACTGAGCCTCCTGACCTGTGTGTTCTTCTTCGTTTCCATTCCATTCGCACTCGTCGGACTGGTGCTCTGTGTCATAGCCCACAGCATCGCGACCGAACGATGGCAGAGTCGAGTATCCATTATCGGCATCATCCTCTCGATCATCGGGCTTCTCATCCCGGTGGGCTTCGTCATTTTGCTGATCGTCACCAGCGATCCGAACGAACCGGAGACCTGGGGCCATCTCAATCAAACCAACGCCACGACCCCGATAGGGCCTCTGGAAAGCGATGTTGATCCTCAAGATCGATGATCCCGACCCTGTGTGCCGATATCCTGATGACCATCACCGAGGGAAACGGTTCCTCGGGATGATGCCCATCCATCGTGATTGACTCCCGGAATCGACCAACGGCATGAACGCCTACGCCATCGTCACCATCGTCGTGACCTTCACGGCTCTCTCAGGATGGCTCAACGCCCGCTTCCTGAAGCTGCCGGGTGGCATCGGGGTGATGCTCCTCGGCCTGTTCGTCTCGGGCGGTCTCATGCTGGCGAATCTCTTCGACTGGCTCGATGACAGCCACGCCATCGAACTGGTCAAATCGCTTCACTTCGACAAGCTCCTCATCGGCGGTCAGAAGTCGGACTCGATCGGGGAAGGGATGATCCTGGGCCTGCTGCTCTTCGCGACCGCCCTGCGAATCGAGCCCTCCGCCATGGCCCGTCGATTCGGCGTCATCACCTGGTTGTCGACGATGGGGGTGATCCTCACCGCCCTGATCACGGCCATGGTTCTGGCCGCACTCATGACCCTGACCGGAACACCGTACATCTTCGGCCATCTGCTGCTCTTCGGCGCCATCCTGGCACCGACCGATGCGGTGGCCGTCATCAGCATGCTCAAGCGGACATCGGCACCGGCGAGAGTCCGGGAGATCATCGCCGGTGAATCGCTGTTCAACGACGGCATCTCGATCGTGCTCGTCCTCTTCCTGATCGCGTTCCTGGATCCGGGGCAGACGAATCTTCCATACGAGAACTGGTGGCTGGGCTTCATCGCCGAGACCGGTGGGGCGATCCTGCTTGGATTCATCATGGGCCTCGTCGCCCGATTGCTCATCAAGACGATCAGGCAGGGATCGGTCATCGTGCTGATCTCCATCTCGACGATTCTGTTGATCGGACTGATCGCACCGAGCATCCCGGTCTCCACGCCGGTGTGTGCCGTCGTCGCGGGTCTGGTTCTGGGCCGCTCCTCCGTGCTCAGTCAGGGCAAGGGCGATGGTGGACTGGTCATCGGATTCTGGGGACTGGTCGAGAGCTCGCTCACCGCCATGCTGTTTCTGGTCATCGGTCTGGAACTGCTGACCATCACCTTCGAATTCGAGACGCTTCTCTGGTCATTGGCCGTCATTCCGATTCTGCTGATCGCCCGGTTCATCGCCTTGTTCCTGCCATGGATGGTCGCGTGGCTCACCGGCCGCACCAGCATGACGTTCGATGAAGTCGGGCTGATGACCTGGTGCGGACTTCGTGGGGGGGTGTCCATCGCCATGGCGATCGCCTTGCCGGTCACGATCCTGACCAAGGGTTCAGAAGAGCCCTTCCGGACCAGCGTGCTGGTGGCGACCATCGTCATCGTGATCTCGACGATCCTCTTCCAGGGACTCACCATCGAGCGAGTGGCCCGAATCGTCCAGCGACGATCCGATCGCCGGGCCGCAGCCAGTGCCAACACAGAAACCTGAATTCACCGACTCGATCCAGTGGACAACCTGCAACCTGCCGACTCGTGGCTGATCTTTGAATACCATCGGCGCCATGAGCAGGACATCAGGTACTCAGGGCTTTCTCCACTTGACGCGGCTTGTCACCGGTGTTGCCGAAGAAGCGACGAAGAATCAGCCCTCCATCGACGCCGCAACCATTGAGCAGGCACAGCGGCTGGCCGGCCTTGATTTCACGGCAGAAGAACGAGCGATGATGGCCGAGACCATCTCCTCGCAACTCTCGATGTACGAGGCGCGGCTCAAGGGAATCGATCTGCCCGACTCGCTCTATCCCGCGACACTCTTCAAGGCGCTGCTGCCGGGCCGCAAGATAGAACGGGCGACACCAACCGGTGATCCGAGCCGACTCGGCAGCATCACGCGTGAACTTCCCTCGGACCAACAACAGATCGCCTACGCATCGATCGCGGAATTGTCCCACTGGTTGAAGACCAGGCAGATCACCAGCGTGGCGCTCACCAAACTGTATCTCTCGAGACTGAAGCAGATGAACACGTCGCTTCATTGTGTGATCACGTTCATGGAGGAGGCGGGCCTCGCTCAGGCGGCCAGAGCCGACAAGGAGCTCGATGCCGGACAGTGGCGGGGGCCGTTGCATGGAATTCCATGGGGTGCCAAGGATCTGCTCGATACCAAGGGAGTGCCGACCACATGGGGAGCGGCCACCCATCGGGATCGTGTGCCCACCGGCAATGCCGCCGTCGTCGAACGTCTCGATGATGCCGGCGCCGTGCTGATCGCCAAGCTGAGTCTCGGCGCATTGGCCTACAACGACATCTGGTTCGGCGGCAAGACCAGGAACCCCTGGAATCCCGAGGAGGGATCCAGCGGATCAAGCGCCGGTTCCGCCTGCGCAACGGCGGCTGGTCTCGTTGGATTCTCGATCGGTACCGAGACGTGTGGATCGATCGTCTCGCCGTCACTGCGATGTGGAACCGTGGGACTTCGGCCCACCTTCGGTCGTGTGCCTCGAGACGGCGCCATGGCGTTGTGCTGGTCTCTGGACAAGGTCGGTCCAATCACCCGCCACGTGGAGGATACGGCTCCGATTCTGGCGGCCATCAGCGGCGCCTCGCCGGGTGATCCCGCGTCCGTCACGGAACAGCTGTTCTGCGATTCGACCGCTGGCGTGAAGGGGCTCAGGGTCGGCTACAACCCGAAGTGGTTCGAGTATTCCGAGTCCGCCGGTATTGAACGCAAGGCCATCGATGCGTTGAAGGCTGCTGGCGTGGAACTTGTTGAGATCACGCTGCCCGAATGGCCATGGGACAGTCTGTTCACGATTCTTCTGGCGGAAGCGGCCGCGGCCTTCGAATCGATCACGCGAAACGATCGAGACGACGAACTGGCTTGGCAGGATCCGGAAGCCTGGCCCAACACCTTCCGACAGTCCTGGTTCATTCCCGCTCCGGAACTGATTCAGGTGGATCGCTTCAGAAGGCGATGCATGGAACACTTCGCGGATCTCTTCGACAGCATCGATGCCATCGCGGCACCATCATTCGTCGATGGGCTGATCATCTCGATGAACTGCACGGGCAATCCCTCGCTCACCGTGCCGGTCGATCTCAAGCCCTCCGGCAGCCCACATGGGGTGACCATCATCGGGCGGCTGTTCGACGAGGGCACGCTGCTCCGTCTGGGACGTGTGATCGAATCCAGATGCTGGCTGAGCGAGCCTCGCATGCCTGTCTGAGGCGGTATTCCTCTTTTTTTTCTCCATTCACTTGAAATACGATGGCCGGAGGCAGACAGTTAGGTGCCCGGGATGTTTCCGGGGGATCCGATTTTGACGATATCCATATATATAGAGGGCAACTCCCCATGTCTTTCCAATCCAGTCTGCTTGGCCTTGCGGCCGGTTCACTTCTGATGATTCAGCCCGTGCTGGCCTGTGACTCCTGTGGATGTCAGCAGAGCTGCGGCAGTAAGGAGTCGACCTCCTCGCGACAGATCATGACGGCCAAGACCGGCGGTGCTTCCGAATGTCAGCAGAGCTGCAGCGGCACCCAGTCGATGCCGGTCTCCTCACGACAGGTGATGACGGCCAGTCTCATGGCACAGTCGCCCAACATCGTCGAGATCGCCGTTTCGAACGACGACTTCAGCACACTCGTCGCCGCCGTCAAGTCGGCTGGACTCGTCGAGGCGCTTTCGGCTAAAGGTCCGGTCACCGTCTTCGCGCCGACCAATGAAGCCTTCGGTCGAATCGACAAGGACACCATCGCCTTTCTGCTGACCGACCAGGGCCGGCCACAGCTCGAGCGAATTCTTCTTCATCACGTCGTCCCCGGGCGACTCGGAGCCTCCGATCTGGTCGGCAAGACCGAAGTCGAGACACTCGCCGGCACCACGCTTTCCCTCGAGGTGGCCCGTGATCGTCTCTTCGTCGACAAGGCGCTCGTCCAGTCGGCCGACATCGGCGCATCCAACGGCGTGATCCACGTCATCGATCGAGTCATGCTTCCACCTGTGCAGGCGTCACCAATGGAGATGCTGCTGACCAATGCGATCGAACTCGGCGTGCCCATGTTCAACAACAACAACGCGGAGGGGTGTGCGGCCGTCTATGCGACGGCACTCGATGCGATCGCATCCGTGGATGGCTTCGGTCTCAGCAGCCAGAGTCGTGCCAGACTCTCGAAGCAGCTCATGTCCATCGCCGACATGCGGGACGCCTCGGAACGCGCCTGGGCCTACCGCCGCATCATGGATTCGATGCTCAACGGTCAGATGCAGATGTGAACCGGGCTTAAAGCGAGGATAGATTCGTGAAATCGGCATGCATGCGCCACGCCCTCACATTGGCCGGGCTCTACAACCTACTGTTTGGTGCCTGGGTGGTCATCTGGCCATCCAGCATCTTCAACTGGCTGGGCATGGAACCGCCCACGTATCTCTTCCTGTGGCAATGCATCGGCATGATCGTGGGTGTCTACGGCATCGGCTATCTGGTCGCCGCCGGTGATCCACTCAGGCACTGGCCCATCGTACTGGTGGGTTTCCTCGGCAAGATCTTCGGGCCGATCGGGTTTCTCCAGACGGCGATGATGGGGGACATCCCCTGGTCCTTCGGGTTCGTCATCATCTTCAACGATCTGATCTGGTGGATCCCGTTCGGGGCGATCCTCTTCAACGCCTGGCGATCGAGGCCTCAGTCGGCTGCGGTCTGAGCATCATTGATCCGTGGGCAGATGCACGCGGCCATCGGCGTCTATCGTCGTGGCCGGATTCCAGGCGATCTCCCACATGAAGCCGTCCGGATCGGAGAAGTAGCCACGGACACCACCCCACGGAGGAGCCGACGGCTCCCTGACTATGCGACCGCCGGCCATAGCCGCTCGCGAGAGTATGCGATCGATGTCCTCCCGCTCGGCGACGTTCTGGGATAGCGAACCCGTCATGCCGTTGCCGACACCGGGCTCGACACCGGCATCGGTCGCGAGGTCATCGCGGTTGAAGAGAGCGAACAGCTGTCCACCCATGTCGAAGAACGCGACGTGTTCGTTGCTGCGGGGATGCTCCTCGAGCCCCATGGCCATGTAGAAGTTTCGGCTTCGCTTGAGGTCCGCCACGCCGAGCGTGATGAACGATATGTTGTGTCGAAGTCCGGCCTGCTGGTGTGCCATCGCTAGTCCTTCTTCGAATCCGATGTCGGCTCGAGCAGCGTGCTCATGACCTTCATGAGAAGACTCTTCTTGTTGGTCGTCTTGGAAGTCATGAGCTCCATGGCATCGTCCTGCTGAGCCTTGCTCGCGTTGGCCCACACAACGCAGAAATTGGCAACCTGCTCATTGGTGAGTGGCTTGTCGAAATACTGCTTGCCGGAACCCTTCTCTGGTGAGACCCAGATGGCGTAGTTGGTCGTGGGTACCGACAGGAGTCCGATGGACCAGGGGGAGACATCGTTCGACCACGACACCGTGCTGGTGGTTTCGTTCCAGCTCCCGAGCGTCAGGGTCGGCTTGCCCCAGTCGCCGGTCTGAAGTGATTGGTCGTAGCTGTAGCTGGTGAGCAGTTCACTGGCATGATTGATGGCGATCTGGAGATGAGGGTGGCCTTCGCATTTCGCGGTCAGAGCTGATCTCAGCTTGTCGCCGAATTTCTCATTGAGGATGCTGCTCATGTTCTGTCCGATCTCGTCCATGTTCTCCTTGGACATCGGCATGTCGATGGCTCGGAAGAAGGCGATGATCAATGCGCCTTCGGCGAATGGGGAGGCCCAGGTGCCGCTCGCCATCATGCCTGCTTCGCGTTCGTTGATCCAGCCGCGTTGATAGAGGAGGGCGATGAAGGTGGCGGTGAGTTGCTCCTGAACCTTGTCCTTCATCCCGGAATCCTTCGAATTCTCGGAATCGATTCGATGGGCGATCTTGGCAGCCATGTTGAACCCCACGGCGACGGAGAGGATGTCATGGAGATCGCTTCGCAGTGGTCCATCGGCCAGCTTGATCATCTTCCCGGCGATGGATTTGTTCTCGGCCTTGGTTCGTATCTGTTCCGTCACCATGTCGAGCAACATGTCCAGGCATTCGTGCATGACCTTCTGGTCTTCGTAGAGTCGGACATCGCCACCCATCATGTTCATGTAGACATGGGCCTTGCCAAGGGGGCTCTCGTATTCGTCGAGCATGGCCTTGCCGCCGAAACCGTTGTCCCAGATACCACTCATCAACTTCCCTGGATAGGCAGTTCTGCGTTTGTTCTTCTGCTCTGCTTGAGGCTTGCCGAAGACCTTTGCAAGATGCTCTTTCTCGACGGGCATGAGTGGGGCGTTTGACCATACGGAAGTCTGGATACCATCCTTCTTGACGCCCATCTCCACTTGATATTCATAGCTGCAGCCACCGACCAGGGTCGTGGTCACCAGTGTCATAACGGCAAGACGGATCTTTCTAAGCATCATGGGTTCCTTCCTGTGGCCTCGGGTTTCAAATCCGTATTCAAGGTCGAATCTTCGATGCGGGGAGTATAGACGCCGGGGAGTTCGGTATAGGATTCACTGGTCTTGCCGTGTCTTTAGAAGTGCGGGAAATGCTCCATTTGTCCGACTCTTGGAGGTCATTTTCGAGTTAAGCTCTGAAGATGAAGACGCTTCTGAACGTGATTCTGACGTTTGTCCTGGTCTCTCCGCTTATGGCCGAGGACCTCTCCAACAACACCGATATCTCGATCACGAAGGCATGGTCGCAGGAGCCCGCGGGATGGACCTATCCAATGGCCATATCGGTGCCCGACGGGCCGACTCCGAACGGGGGGTGGCCAGTGTGCATCCTGCTTCACGGTTTCGGCAGCAGCGGGCAGGGATTTGTTGGGCAGTTCAGGCAGCTCCTCGATTGCCATGTGCTCGTCGGGCCGACCGGGTATCAGAATTCATGGAACATCTGCACAGAGCCGAGCGAGGCGCCGGACGTCGAGATGGTTGGAGATCTGATCAGCGAGTTGCAGACCTATGACAACATCAATCAGAATCGGATACAGATTCTTGGTGTGTCCAACGGATCAGCGCTGGCCAACAGCGTCCTGATCGAGAACGACAACCAGGGTCTGACGTCAGTCGTGTCGGTCGTCTCCCAGATATCCGAGTTCCAGTTCCATGACGGGAGCTTCCACAGCCCGAGTGGAGCCACGAATGAGAATGAGCCCTACTGCGGATATGACAGTACAGAGTCGATCATTCCTGGTCGCCGCTATCTGGCGATATCGAATGTTAATGATTTCATTCCCTACTACGGCGGGCCATCCAGTGTCGGTGTCGACTTCATTCCTGCGCAGTGGTCCATCTTCTTCGTTGCGATCACTCAGGGGTATCAAGGCGAGCCCATCATCGGTGACGGGGTTCTGCTCGAGGGAGATACATTCGAATACGTCTACCTCAATGGTGATGTCGTTCATCTGCGTGGATTCGCAGGACATGGCATGAATTCGATCCAGGAAGCCTATGTACGGGACTTCCTGAATGGCTGTGAAGTCATCGTCGACTGCTATGGCGATCTCACTGGTGATCAGGTCATCGATGTCGAGGACATTCTGGCCCTCATCGCCGCGTGGAACACTCCGGACGAGAATGCCGATCTCGATGAGGATGGTCTGGTCGATGCCGATGACCTGCTCGAGCTGCTGGCCCTGTTCGGGTCGGCCTGTGCCGGCATTGCCCAATAGGGGTGGCCTCGCCTTTTCCGCACTATTCACTGATGAAACCCTTCCGAGGCTTGCCTATTCCTCGGGGCTTGATACGATTGAGACTTAGTCTCAATCTTGAGTGCTGACTTCTGTCGTGCTCTTTTCATCCATCAATTGCCAGAGGGCCATTTGAATCATGTTCAAGATCGCATCATCCGGATCATCAACTTCGCCACAGAGGAGTCGATCCCGAGGATCCAGCAACTGGATGCTGCTTGGCGCCGTCGCCGTGCTCGCGTTGGCTGCTGGCGTGTTCATCAGCTTGAAGTCGTCGCCCGATGCACCGTTGTCGCCAACGACTACTGTCGCTGAAGTCGCTCAAGTGACCGAAACCGAATCGAAATGTCCCGTCACGGGCGCGATTCGAAGTCTGATCGGTGGTTCGCCGCATCATCATCCAGTCGCCGAAACGTCGGCTGATGTGGTCACCGCAGCGGCAACCAATGAGACGAATTCGGTTCGCATCGCGACCTTGCTGCCATTTGCTGCAGATCAGTTGATCGCCATGGGGGTGACTCCGGTTTGCGTTCCAGGTCTCAGAGGTGTGACTCCAGAGGTCTGGAGCGGCATTCCGACCGTGCAGCTGGATCACAGTGCGGGACCGAATCTCGAACAGTTGATCGCCGTGGAACCGGACTACATCGTGACCGGCAGCACCTATGCCCAGTTCATGCCGCATATCGCTTCCGTCACGAAAGCGGAGATCGTGATGATGAATGTCGAATCCATCGACAGCGTCTTCGAACATATCAACACGCTG
>MDTD01175958.1_pt1 | contig 13999 bp, 16 predicted proteins | sample 811221 | NCBI WGS metagenome assembly MDTD01 (sample SAMN05326646, study PRJNA326480) | marine metagenome | isolation source: seawater | place: Pacific Ocean: South West | collected 2011
CGCAGCACGCTCGAGCCGCCCAAGGGATCGGGCCTCGACCCGATCGACTTCCAGTTCGGCATGCTCGAACCGGGCGAGACACTCGAGCTCGAGCACCGCGTGCACATCCCGAGGCGCGTGCGCCAGAGCGCGACGAGCTTTGCGGTGTCATCGAGCGAGCAGCACAACGCGGAGATCGAGTCGTCCGAATCGCTGACGATCGCGGTGAACCCGCTGCCCCTGCCCGCTCTGGAAACAACGCTTGAGATCCTGCCCGATCGTCACGGTCGCGTGGTCGACCCGGTCTCGGGCGAGCTGCGCTTCCGCCCAGGCGACGACGTGCACCTGGTCTGCAACGTCAAGAACTTCGGCGACACGCCGCTGGTCGGCGGCGTCGCGCGCCTGCGCACACCCATCGCCGACTCGGCGAGTGTGCGCATCGGCCGCGCGATCGTGGGGGACTTGCCGCCCTCGGCCTCAGGCCGCGTCAGCATCTGGCTCGTCGTGACCGCACCCCTCGGCAGCGACCCCGTCCCGATCGTCGTGGAGATCGAGGACCAGGACCTCGGCGTGGTCGCTGAGGCGACGACGATTCTGTTCATCGAGCCGAGGCCGGCCAATCGCGCGGCGGATTGAGTCAGCGATTGCGGCGGGTTGTTGTTCGATCAGTCACGGACGCCTGAGAATTCGCTTGAATCGCGGCGGCAGTGCTCGTCATCTGCGCAGATTGAATCTCAAGCCTTGTCCGCGTGCTTACGCCCGCGGCTCTTTCGGGCAGACAAAGCATCACGCTTGCGATTGACTCGTCGTTGGAACACGTAGGTGCAAAAAAGAAAAAGGGGATGGGGGTGGGGCGGCTGACGAGCCAAAGTTGCCGGGGCACAAAGGCCAATCGCGGCGAGCTCCGCCTACCCCTCAGGCCTGCCCGGGTCGTCCGAAGACGCCTGGCGTGGCCCTCTTGTCCCTCCCGATCCCATCTCTGCCATGAGACTACCGAAACGCCCGCGGGGGTCAAGACCGAACATCCGAATCGGGCGTTCAGTTTGCGCTAGGCCCGTGTTTTCTGGACTGTCAGGCCGTGTTGTTCGGGTGCGGGTTCCGTGCGTGCCACGGGATACAGGGCGGCCGAGGACGTGTGCCCTTCAGCAGCCGGCGTTGTAGTTGGCAACCCACGCGCTGAAATCGGCGGGTGAGCACATGCCGTCGTCGTTCTGGTCGCAGGCCGGGGCGTTCGCGTTGAACGCGCTGACCCAGGCGCTGAAGTCGGCGGGGCTGAGCATGCCGTCGCCGTTGGTGTCGGCCGGGCAGGTCGAACTGCCGATAGCCACTGTGCTCGAGGCAACGTAGAGATGCCCATCATGTGCGAATGCGAACTCGAACGTGCCCTGTGCTTCGTCCGAGACAACCGAGGCGATGAGAACTTCGTTCATCGTGTTGCCGTCGGCGTCGCCGCGCCCGGGGCTTGAAGGGGTGCTGATGCGTGTGAACTCGCCGAGCCAGCCGAGCGGCGCATCGATGATGCCGTCGTCAGCGAACGCGTCGGCGTTGATCTCTAGCCCAAACGGGATGACCGGGCTTGTATCGCCCGAGCGATCACCGATCGTGAGGTACGAGTCGTACGGTACGTTCTGGGCGAGATAAATTGATTCCCGGATCGGGAAGATGGTTCCGCCGCTGCCTGATGTGGCTGTGTCGATGAACGCGCGGCCGCCGTTGTTGTTGAGTTGGGCGCTGGTGACACTGATGACTTCAGCATCGCCGCTCGGCAGCGGGACGAGGATCTCGTAGGCCGTGCTGCCATCGGGCTCGGTGACGGGGCGAATGCTGAGTTCGAGCGATGTCGTTTCGGGCAGGCCGGTGGCGAGTTGTCCTGTGGTGACGCAGGGGTTGAAGTTAGCGCTGAAGAAGGCGAGGTCGACGCCGTCGGTGTCGCCGTCGTTGTCGTAGTCGGCGATGCTCGGCCCGCCGTCGGCGACGAAGCTGAGCATCTGGGTGAACTGGAGGAAGTTGACGCAGCCGCAACCGTTGAGGTCGAGCAGCGAGCAGTCCTGGCCCGAAGCGATGGGTGCCAGTGTGAAAGAGGCAAGGATTGCGGGCGTCAGGCGGCGGGCGGAACGTGTCATCTGAGGTCTCCGTGGATTCAGGTGTCTGGGGGTTTCTGTGACTCTGGGAGGATCACAGTTCTCCGGGTCTACATCTAGAACACCCTGTGCGCGCCTCTTCTCTGGCGGCAAGATGGGCGGTAGGCTGGGTTCGGAGACGTATGCAGACAGGCTCGCTCACAGATTCGGTCGTACTCGACCCGCCCGGCACGCGGACACTCTGGGCCGATCGTGCAGGAGACTGGCTCGTCGTGCTCGCCCAATACGCCCCGGGCGAGGGCCTGGGTTGGCATGCGCACGATCTGGCCTCGTTCCATCTCACGCTCAAGGGCACCAGCGATGAACGCTACTGGCGGTTCGATCGTGGCAAGCTGGCGGGGACGGCTCAGTTCTACGGCTCGGGAGTCGAGCACAAGACACGCTTCGGGCCGGGCGGGGCCACCGTCTTGCACATCAACAAACCCAGCGGTGAATCACTCACAGGCAATCCGATGGTCGAACCCGACCCCGGACCCATGCTCTCGATCATGCGGGAGATTTTTCTGGGGGACAACGCCTCTCTTGTCTCGATCGAGGGCTGGTGCGCCGAGCTTGCGGCTTCGATCGCAAGTAGATCGTTTGTCCGCGAGACGGATTGGCCTGTCTGGCTTGAGCGTGTGCGTCAGCGGCTGTTCGACGACCCGGCTGAGGGGCTGACGGTGCGCGAGATCGCTGAAGAAGAAGGGCTGAACCCGTCGCATGTGGCGCGGACGTTTCGCGAGCGAATCGGTGTCACGATCGGTCAATATCTGCGCGTGCGTCGGCTCCAGGTCGCGGCCGATTCGCTGCTTACATCAAAGAAGCCAATCGCCTCGATCGCGATGAACGCGGGCTTCTGCGACCAGAGCCACTTCGGGCGGGCATTCTCAGCGCGCTACGGCACAACGCCCGCATCGCTTAGACGCGAATTCCGGGACATCTAAACGGAATAGCGGAAAGTAGTCCTGCTCACGCGGCTTTCTTGCGCTTGTGCAGGATCCCCTCGCGGGTGCGGACGTTCGAGGGGCTGTCGGCCTTCTCGGTCCAGTCGTCGACGCCCGGGAGGTTGAGCTCGCTCGAGACGGTCTTGCGATATCCGAGAAGCCGCACGACCTCGAGCACATCGGTCCAGTTGGGGTAGTGCTTGTTGTTGGCAGCCTTGAACGTCTCGATCGCCTTGAGGAAGAGGAACTGCTCGGCGTTCATCTCGCCTTCCTCGGCGGCCTTGACGAAGTCGGTCAGGCGTCGGCCCGGGCCGCGACGGCGCTCGAGGCCGCTGGCGCGGGTGTCCATCACGTTCTTGCGTCGGTCGGGGCCTTCGTAGCGCTGCTCGGTCTGAGCGAGCCTCGGGCCGGTGGTGGGTGTGTCGGAGTTGGGCACGTCGCCGCCCATGGCCAGCAGCTCGTCGAGTTCCTCGTTGGTGTTCTCGTCGAGCTCGTCGGCGGGATCGGCGAAATCAGCCCTCTCGAACGCGTCGTCGTCGAACTGATCGTCGAACGAATCGAAGTTGTGTGCTGCGCGTTGGCCCATCGGCTGGCTCCCGTTTGCGGAGCCGGCCCTGCGTGGTCAGGACGACGGCTCCAGATCAGAGATCATCGTCCTCATCATCGTCTATGTCGCCTTCGTCCTCGTCCTCGTCGTCGTAGTCGTCGTCGTAGTCCTCGTCGTAATCCTCATCGTCGTCGTAGAAGTCGCTGCCGTCTTCCTCGTCATCGTCGTAATAGTCGCCCATGACGTACTCGGTTCCGAGAACATCACGCCCCTCCTGGGCCGGGTCGACAAGAAGCTGATCGAGGTGGGATTCGCTGTCGAGGGTCAGTGTCATGGCTGGTCTCCGCGTCCGTCCGGCCTACCTTCCCGGACGGTCGGTAGATTACCCACCAGTTGGCCCTCGTCAACGTGTTTCTTGAGCCTGTGTGTCACGCCCCTCGGCTCGGGTGGCCGAGGTATAGCTTCAGCGTGGAAACCGCCCCAAACCCATCCCAGCCCGACGCGACCCAAGAGGGTCCGGAAAGCCGGCCAGAGACCCCCGCGCCCCTGCCCTGGAACACACGAGGGTTTCATCCGATGGCCGGCGTCATGGCCCTCGTTTTCCCGGGACTCGGGCACATCGTCCTCGGGCTTCCGAGGCGGGGTCGGCTCGTCATGCTGGGCGTGCTCGGCCTCTTCGTCACCGGCATCCTCATCGGCGGGCTCGATGCCATCGACAGCCATCAGGACCGCTGGTGGTTCTACGCGCAGGTCCTCGCCGGCCCGGTCGCCTTCATCACCGACGCGGTCCACATTCACCTGCGATCCGAGGGGCACATCGTCCAGGGCCTTGGGCGGATGAACGAGCTGGGCACACTCAGCTGCGCGATGGCGGGGTTTATGAACCTCGTCGCCGTTCTGGACGCCATGTTCCCCCCGCTGCGCCGTCGTGACGAGGGGGCCAGGCTGTGAGCGCCCCCGGAAGCACAGGCTGGCAGCCGCTGCTCTCGCCCCTGCCCGCGCACGGGTACGAGTGGCTCCTGCTCATCCCTATCGTCGTCTTCCTCTGCATCGCCTACAAGGCCGTCCGATGCGAGCACATGGACCGCTTCTGGAAGAACACGTTCCAGATGGTCGCGGTGGTGATCGCGGGCCTCATCATGCTTGCCGCGGCCGGTTGGGTCGTGGTCGAACTTCTGGCGATGCTGCCGGCGAGCGGCTAAATCACGCCTCGTGCATGAGGTCCGCAAGCGAATCCGACACCCGCGTAGCTGGCCAGGGCGCACGCTCGCGTGATTTTGACCACGTCATGTGACAGGCCGCCCACCTGGGCCCGTCCGGCAGCGCCAGCAGCACATCGTCGTGATTCGCGTTCTTGGCGATGATGACAAACCGCTCGCTCGACAGCACGTGTCCCTCAAGCGGGATCTCGCGTTTGAGCTGCCGTGTAAAGACGCGCGCCGACTTGGCGCTCAGCGGCATCCATTCGATCAGGAGAGGCTGGTCGTGCTCGGTATTGTTTTGGCCGGTCGTCATACAACCACAATACACAGCCGGCAGCTTGAGCCGCTACCGCGCAGGCCTGTACCGCGACGCCCGCGAGGCGTGCGGGCTATCGAGATTCACGATCATGTACCGCAGCGCATCGACCGCGTGGTCCGGCCCGTCCTTGACGGGCTCCATCGAGCCCGGGTTCTCCGTCGGGTAGTGGTACTGCTGGAGCGCCTCGATCAGGTGCCCGCAGCGGGCGTGGACACGCAGCGTCGGCTCGCCGGCTGCGGGTTTCAGGCGGGCGCTGACCAGCGCGATCCCCTCGGCGATCCGCGAGGGCCGGGCCCGCACGTGCAGCCCGTGCTCTTTCAGGATCTGGATGTTGCTCTGCCCCGTCTGGTCCGAGCGCTGACGCCCGGCCGGGTCCACACCGATCCACGCCGGCGAACCCATCGGCCCGTCCGTGATCGCCCGGGCGTGGTGCGCGATCACCGTCTCGCGTTCTGCGCGCTCAGCCACGATCACAAGCTCGCCCTTCTTCGTGAGCCTGCCCCACAGAACCACCGTCGGCGCCCGGAAGCCGAAGTCCATCCCCGCGATCAGCAGGCCGCGATCCTCCTCGGGTGGATCCGTGGTGACGACATGGACCGCTTCGTCGAATTCCGGGAAGACGCAGTCGGTCCGCCTCGGCTCCAGGCTCAGCATCTCGGCGTTCCAGACAGGCAGCGCGACGCGCCCCTTCATCGTGATCGCGTCATGCACCGAAATATGCCCGGGCTCTTGCCGCGTCTTGGCCGTGCCCTCGCACTCGGGCAGCAGCGCACAGTCACCGTCGCTCCCGCTGCACGCGTAGTCGTCGCTGCACCGATCGAGCACGTCGACCACGCCCCAGTTGAAGAGCCTGCGCGAGCCGGCCTCGGCTTCCTTGACGAGTCGGGACATCATCCCGAAGGGCTGGTGCATGGTCGAGAGACACTCGACCGAGCCCGGCACAAAGACCCCGCCGCACTGCGCCGATCGCGTCACGAGCTGCGCCGCTTCCCAGATCTTCGGATCGAAGAGGTCGACCTCGTCGCACCGGAGCTTCTGCACGCGCGTGCCCCGGACACTCGCCTGGCTCGCCGCCAGAAGCTCGGCTCGCGAGCCGTTGGTCAGCCTGAGTTTCTTCTCGGTCATCTTGCCCTCGACGAGCGGGGCGAAGGGCTCGCGCGAGAAGAAGCCGCGCAGATGCTCGTGCATGCGCCCGGCCTGCTCGAGACTGCCCGCCAGGATGCGGATCTCGATGCCGGGCTTGAACGCCAGATCCAGAGCCGTCGCCAGCGCGCCCAGAAACGTCTTGCCCCCACCCCGGTTCGCCCAGACGAGCGCATCGCGTGGCTGGTGGTGCTCGAAAAAGCTGTGACACAGATACGCGAACGGCGCGCTGTGCCCCTCGATGATCGCCTCGCGCGGGATCGTCAGCCCGAGGTGCTCACGCAGCCACTCGTGCAGGGCGTCCGCCCCGCTTGGAAGTTTGTCAAACACACGTTGCTCCCTGCGGGGGAGGCGGCTTCGGATTGAAAGGTGTTCACTCGGCGGTGTGCGCGTACGCCGTCGGCGGCGCGATGAGCGTGCACGCCGCGGCCCGTGCGATCTCGCGGATCGCTCCGCCCGCGATGCGCCTGGTCGCGGCGCTCTGTCGCGCCCACGTCCGCAGCACGTCGGCCAGCTCGGACTCGTCCCGGATGGGCCTGAGCAGGTCGTCCGCGCTCAGGTCCATCGCATCGAGACGTCGGCGGAGACGATCGTTGCGCACCGGGTCGGCGATCGGGTGCGCGGTCATGCCCGCACGTTCGAAGAAGGGGCACACGGGGCCCATCGCAGCAACCGCCTCGGTGCAGGGCGTGTCAGGCGATGCCAGATACGCCTCAACCATGCGCCTGGCGATGCCCGTGCCGCGATACCGCGGGTCGATGATCACGCGGCTGATCGTGCGCAGCTCGGCGTTGATCCGTCGGGCCCGGGCGCTCTTGTCACCCGCGTCGAACCGTCCGGGCCAGGCGTGTTGCCGCCACGAGCCGTTGAGTGTGGGCCTGCTCGTGAGCAACACGCCCGCCAGTTCGCCGGTGGTCTCGTCGGTCGCGGTCATCACGCGGACGATCGTCGCCGGAGCCGCGGCTCGGTAATGCAGCCGGGCGAGCCGGGCATAGTCGTCAAGGGTGCCCTCGCCGAGACGGACTCTCCTTGGGGCGTGCCGACCGTTTCGTTCGAATCGTTCTCTGACATGCTCGGGCACGAGCGTCCCGGGATGTGTGCGCATGAATCGTTCCTTGTGAGGATTTCGGGAGTGCCCTCGAGCGGGACATAGACCAGAACGTCGGGCCGGAGGTGCTCGATCAGGTCGTCGTTGGCCGACGCGCAGACGAATCGGCATGTCGGCCGAACCAGCCGGCGCACCGAGGCAGCGACACTGGCAGCCGTCGCGCGATCGAGTGTCGAGCAGAACTCGTCGACCAGCACCGTGCACCGCTCGCCGATGCTCTCGGCCTGCTCGAAGGCGAGTGCGAGTGCGAGCCTTGCTTTCTGCCCGTCGGAGAGCTGCCCGGCTGGCGTGACCAGCGGGTGCGCGTCAGCCAGGCCGCAGGCGCCCAGCAGCCGAAGCCGATCCTCGATCGAACCGGCGAGCAGCTCGATCGTGGGTGCTTTGTTTGCGTGATCGATCGGTGGCGCAGCAACCCACCGATCAAGCCGGCGTGAAAGCGCGCGCAAAAGGAGCGACTTGCCCGAGCCGCTCGGACCGGTGATCAGCGCAAGACGACCCGCACAAAGAGTCCCGTCGAGTTGCCGGGCCAGTGCGTCGGCTTGCGCGCGCAGCTGCGCCGATCGCTCTCGGCCCGCGTCGTGATCGATCGGGATCCCGAACCGCGCGCGGATGAGTGTGGAAGCGCCGATCGCACTCATGCCGACACGCCCTGCCTCGGCAGCTCCTCGCAGAGCGCATCGATCGCTTCCTTGTGCTTGCGCACCGTGTACTGACTCAGCCGAAGCTTCTCGGCGGCATCGCGGATCGAAAGCCCCTCAAGCACGCACGCGCTGGCGACCTTGCGCCGGGTCGGACGCCATCGGCTCTGATGGGCCGCCACATACCGGAACCGCGGATCGAGCACCCGGTGAGCGATGCGATGGACCTGCCTGCTCAGCCGACGCGGGTCGGCAGCGACCTCCCGGGCGACCTTGGCGATGGGGTCCCCACGCAGAAAGACGGCGTCGATCAGATTTTTTTCGGCCTCTGGCAGGTGCTGAGCGCCCTCCTGGATCATCTCCACAAGCCGCCTGGAACGCTTTCTTCTGAGGTCCCCGGCGGCCAGTACGTCGGTTTGAGCATCATTTTTGAGTGTTCCCACGATCTGATTCCTCGAAAATGTGTGATCCGGGCTTGAACCCCGTGCCCGGCTTGTTCACAATATAGCGAATCATAGCGTGGTTTCGCTAGTTGAAGAACGCTTTGCAAGGTCATTGTATGGTACTTCCAGAAGTCAGCGCACAAAACCAAGAGTTACTCCGGACACAACACGCACGCACGTTGCAAGAGCGAAAGGGGTTTGCGATTTCCTGGGATGGCACCAACAGACTCGGCGCGGTGTTGCGTGAAAGACGCACCCATCTCGGGCTGACGCTCAGCCAGGTCGCCGAGCGCGTCGGGTGCGCCAAGAGCTATCTCTCCGAGATCGAGACGGGCGTGCGTGCGCGGCCGCCGGGGCCCGAGCTTCTGGCGCGCCTCGAATCGGCGCTCGGGCTCGAGGCCGGGCAGCTCATCGAGATCGCCAACTGGGAAGCCACGCCCGAGTCGGTCAGACGCCAGGTGACACACTCGCGCCAGGCGGCCAAGCGTCTGCGGGAACTCCTGGCATCGACGCAGTCCAAGCACGATGCGCTCGACAAGGCGTTCGGCTCGGGCGAGCTGCGCCGTTTGGTTGAGAGCCTGGACCCGACCATGCCGCGGGGGATGGAGGTCGTGTCCTTGCCGAGGGAGATCCCGGTGGTGAACAAGGTCGCAGCGGGGTATCCGAGTGAGTTCACGGATCTTGGCTATCCGGCGCGGGTGGCTGACGACTATGTCCGCGTGCCCGATCTCGACGACGCGGACGCGTTCGGTGCGCGGGTGGTGGGGGACTCGATGGAGCCCGAGTACCGCGAGGGCGATGTCGTGGTGTTCAGCCCGAAGGCCCCGGTCAGCTCGGGCGCGGACTGCTTCGTGCGTCTGGAGCCCGATCACGAGTCGACGTTCAAGCGTGTGTACTTCGAGCAGGACGCCGATGGGCGGGAGCTGATCCGGCTCCAGCCGTTGAACAACACCTATCCGCCGGTGGTCGTGCCCCGCGAGCGTGTGGCTGGTCTTTATTCGGGCGTGTCCGTGGTGCGATCGCTGAAGGGTCGATAAAGGGTCTCGGATGGGGGAGTTCCCTCTGTGCCAAGGGGCTCGGAGTGTGATATGCTGGTTCTGGTGGGGAGCGGTCCGCGAGGATCGTGCCCGAGCGCGGTGCCCCAAGACGGGCCGGACGCCGGGACAACAAACCAAGACGGACCGAGACGACCGTGGCCCATGGATCGGGCCGGGAGCCGAATGCAATGGCGAAGATGTTCTACTCGCTCCAGGAAGCCGCCGAGAAGCTCGGGATCTCTGCCGACGAGGTGCGAGCGAAGATCGAATCGGGCGAGCTGTCGGAGTTCCGCTCTGGTGAAGAGCTCGTGGTCAAGCGCGAGCAGGTCGACATGCTCGCCGGCGACACGGGTGACGGCGACTCGGACGACGGCTCGATCGGACTCGAAGAGCTCAACACCGAAGAGATCGGCCTGAGCGATTCCGTGCTCGAAGACGACAGCCCGATCATCGACACGGGTCACGACTCGCTCGTGATCGGTCTCGATGACAGCGCCAGCGACAGCATCGGTCTTTCGGATGACGATGCCGCCGGCGGCTCGTTCGGGCTGGGCGACAGCGCCAGCGAACCGATGCTCGCCGACAGTGCCAGCGGCTCGATCGGACTCGACGACGACGTCACCACTCCCACCGACGTGGGCAGCACCTCCGGCGGCACGCCCGCCGACTCCGGCATCGGGCTCGGCGGTTCGAGCATCGGTCTCGGCGGCTCGGGCGTCATCAGCCTCGCCAGCGAAGCCTCGGGCAGCGGCATGGAGGCTGAGAGCCCCAAGGACCAGACCGGCATCAGCATCTTCGACGATGGCCTCGACGACGTCGACGCCTCCGAAGCCACGCTCGTCACCGATTCGCCCGTCTTCGAGGCCGACGCTTCCGCCTCCGGCTCGGGTCTGCTCGACCTGACCCGCGAGGGCGACGACACCTCGCTGGGTGTTGATCTGCTCGACGACGGTTACGGCGGCGGCGGCGATGAAGACGCGGGCGTCGCACCAGACGAAGCCGGCGCACTCTTCGAAACCACCGCCGGCGGCGAGGTCGACCTCACCCAGTCCACCCCGATGATGGCCTTCCAGGAGGCCTACGACGGCTCGGGCTCGGGCCTCGTCGGCGGGCTCGCGCTCGGCATCGTCGCGGCCATGCTCTTCCTCGGCGCGATCGTCTTCATGGCACTCATGAACCAGCCCGGCACGCGCATCATCGAGCAGCTCGGCGGGACCATGAGCGTCGGTGTGGGCGAAGTCCCCATCGCCGTGCTCGCCGTCGCCGGTGTAACGGTCATCGCCGGCATCATCGGCCTCGTGCTCGGCAAGAAGAGCTGATCACGTCGGCTTCGATCCAAAGCTCACAAGCCCCCTGCGCAAGCGGGGGGTTTTTCATTGAGTCTGCAACTCGGAAGTGAAACCGAAAGCCCCGGCCGGGCTCAGCAGTTCGGCACAAAGAGCGGCGAGGGGTACCGCCCGCCCTTGATCCCGAGGCGTTCGAGCAGCGACGTGCGCGCGTAGAGCAGGCGGCTGCTCGATTCGGCCGTGCGGATCGTGGCGCTCAGGACCGTCTCGTGACCGGCCGTGATCTCGATGTGTGTGTAGGGCCTGGCGTCGACGAAGGTCACTCGGGGCGCGGTGAGCTCGATCGGGTGCGAGCGGTTGGTCGCGGCGTCGACGAGTTCGGCCGTCGGCGCTGACTCGCCCTCGACCGTGATGCGAAGTTCAACGGGCTTTCTGGAGGCGGCGACCAATTCCAGCTCGGGCTGCGCGCCGATCGCAGCCCGGCGCTCGACGAGCCATGTCACGGTGCCCGCGCGCACCGGCTGTGCTTCCGCTTTCTGGCGCTGCGAGGTTGTGGATCGGATCGTCGTCACTTGTCGAGTTTCGTCAGCAGCTTGGCAGCCAGCTCAAGCCCGGAGCCCGAGGGGCTCACGAAGCGCTGGCTGAGCTTTTCCATGGTCTTCATGAAGCTGAGCATCTCCTCGAGACGCTTCTGGTGCGCGAGCAGTTCCTTCTGGTCCTTGCCCGTGGCCTCGTCGGGCGCGGGCGAGGCGTCGCGGATCTCGTAGAGCGTCGCCAGCAGCGGCTCGACCTCGCGCTTGATCCGTTCGCGGACGATGGAGCGAAACATGGACCAGACGTCCTGGTCGGCCTCGAAGTACTCCTTGCGGTCGCCGCGCTTGTGCGTTCGGCTGATGATGCCCCAGTCGAGCAGAGCGCGGATGGACATCGAGGCGTTGCCACGCGAGATCTGGAGGCGGTCCATGATCTCGTCGGTGTTCATCGGGTGCCCGGTGATGTAGAGCAGGGCGTGGGCCTCGGCCATCGTCCGGCTGATGCCCCAGGCACCAGCCATCTGGCCCCAGGAAGCGATGAAGCGGTCCTGAGCCTCAAGTAGCTGGTCGTGCTGGTCGGCGGACTTGGCCATCGCCTGATTATCCGTCCCGACTCACGGCTGGTCGAGCGTTTCTTTCAGAAATTTTTGAAACAGATGCGTCCCTTGCATGGGGTGATGGGGATCGCAGTCCTCGGCTTGTCGGGTCTGTCACGCGGGGGTCGGTCACGCCGGGGCACCCCGGCTTGGGTGGTGTCAGAGGAACAGATCGACCAGGCCGGCGAGTCCGAGTGTGACGCTGGCGATGCCGTTGAGCGTGAAGAAGGCCATGTCGAGCCCCGCCTTGCCCCGCTGGGCCAAAACCGAGTGCTCGGCGACGAGCAGCCCGGCCACGGGCGAGAGTCCCGCGAAGAGGAAGACCGCCCCGAGCCTCGGCTCGGCAAGCCAGGCGAGCGTGAGCGAGGCGAACGCGACGAGGTGGCAGACACGGCTGACCCAGATCGCGCGCTTCCAGCCGAGCGCAGCGGGCACGGAGTGCAGGCCCTCGGCCCGGTCGAAGTCGAGATCCTGGAGCGCGTAGATGATGTCAAAGCCCGCGACCCAAAGCAAGACGAAGCCCGCGATGAGCCAGATCGTGGGTTCGCCGAGGTACGTCGGCTCGATCGCGATGACCGCAGCTACAGGGCTGAGCGCGAGAGCCGCCCCAAGGAACGCGTGGCAGAGCGCGGTGAAGCGTTTGGTGAAGCTGTAGAGCGCGATGAACCCGAGCACGGGCACGCACAGAATCGCGGGCCACGTGTTGCCGGTCAGCGGCCAGAAGAGAAACGCGAACGCGCAGAAGAGGAAAGCCGAGGCAAAGGCGATGGTGCGCCCGTCGCGTGTGGAGAGTTCGCCGCTGGCCATGGCTCGGCGGGTGGTGCGGGGGTTCCTGGCGTCGATGCGCGCGTCGGCGAGGCGGTTGACGAGCATCGCCCACGTCCGGGCGGCGACCATGCACAGGACGATCAGGACAAGCTGGAGCGCCAGGTGCGCGGGGGATTGCGAGAAATCGGCGGCGAGGGCGGCACCCAGGATCGCAAACGGGAGCGCAAAGACCGAGTGCGCCAGTTTGATGTCGCGGGCGGCGAGTGTGAGGCGGGATGGCGCGGCTTGGGCGCTTGTGGGCATAGGGGAGGTTAGGAGTAAACGTCAGAGACGGGCAGGATGCCCGTCCCACCAAAGTCAGCGTTCAGCAGCCCAGGTTGTACGCCTGCACCCAGGCCGAGAAGTCGGCGGGCTCGAGCGTGCCGTTGTTGTTCACATCGGCTCGCATGTCGCCGTTCTGGTAGTTGGTGAGCCAGGCGAGGAAGTCGTCGGTGGTGAGGACGTTGTCGCCGTCCTGGTCGGCTGAGCAGTCGAATTCGGTGCCGAGGAAGCTGAGGGCAAAGCTGGTGAGTGTGTGGGTGTCCTGCTCGGCGAGGTCGGCGATGTTGAGTGTCCACGTGCCGGCGGCTTGTTCGCCCCACGTGCGCACGGAGTGGAAGATGTGGTCCATCTCGTCGGCGGAGTTGTTGTGCTGTGTGTGCAGGATCGATGCGGTGCCGTCCGGGCTCGTGAGCGTGATCTGAAGATCGCCGATGTACGTGCCGCTGATCGCGATGTCGGCGATGACGTGCTCGATGACGATGTTGTCCGTCACCTCGAAGGGGATGTCGATGCCGGTGGGGTCGTTGTCGGGGATGTCGATCGATTGCTCGATGATGCCCGCATCGAGCGCCACCTGCGGGGCGACAGGCGACCAGTTGAGGGCGGCGTTGACCATGCGGACCGCGTCGAGCTGACCGAAGCCGAAGTTGTGGTTGATGGGGATGCCAACGCCGTTGGTGGTCCAGTCGGCGTCGGCCTCATCGACGGGCTCGGCGGCCTCGACGATCAGGTGCTGCACATCGCGCCATGTGAGATCCGGGTTGGCTTCGAGGCAGAGCGCGATGAGTCCCGAGGCGAGCGGAGCCGCGGCACTGGTGCCCCCGAAGTTGAAGGTATACGGCTGCGAAGACGAGTTGGCGGTCGAGACGATCGAGCGGCCCGAGCCGTCGGAGTAGGTGACGGCAAAGAGCGATGAGCCGCGCTCGGAGTAGCTGGCGCGCTCGGCCTCGTGCGTGATGGCGCCGATGGCGATGGTGTAGGGGCTGGATGCGTAGGGGTCGTAATCGACGCGATC
>MDTD01018707.1_pt1 | contig 13996 bp, 13 predicted proteins | sample 811221 | NCBI WGS metagenome assembly MDTD01 (sample SAMN05326646, study PRJNA326480) | marine metagenome | isolation source: seawater | place: Pacific Ocean: South West | collected 2011
CATTAATATGGTCTTCGTAGACTTTACGGGCCAGAGAGTTTGTTACATTAGTTACTGCAGATATACAACCTGCACATCCTAGTTCTAGACCTTTAAGAAGTTTTGCCTCTGATCCAGGAAAAACTAAAAAGTTTGGTATCTTTAAGTTTTCGTAAAGATTATAACTTGAGTCTTTTACGCCAATAATGTTTTTTGGAAACTCTTTGACAAGTTTTATTACAAAACTAGGAGTAAACAAAAATGAGGACAACTTTTCGAAATTATACAAAATAATTTTTACTTTTGGAATTTTTTGAATAATATTTTTATAAAAATTAAAAATTCCCTCTTCGTTGTTTCCTTTATAATAAGCTGGAGGCATAATTAAAAAGGTTTGAAATTTAAATTCCATAGCATATTTAATTATATCAATATTTTCTTTTAAAGAATTATTTCCTGTCCCTAAAAAAAAATGATTTTTAAGTTTGTGTGATGATATTTGATTGATTAATTCTTTTTTTTCCGAGGTTGTTATTAGTTGACTTTGACCAGTTGAACCAAAGAAAAAGACGCCGTGTAAACCACCCTCAATAATATTTTCTGCATGTCTAATTGTGTTTTCTACGTCTAAAGACAAGTCCTTTTTTAATAAGGAAAGTGTTGCTGCATATACTCCTTTTTTAATCATAATTTTACCTAATTTATTTTACTAAGTTATAATAATACAAAAAAAAATGAAAGTTTTAGTTATTCAGCAAAGATACGGAATTGGAGATATGGTAATCCTCTTACCTTACATAAAAGCAATTTCTAAGAAGTTTGGGGTACCTGTTTCTTTATTGTCAAAAACGTCTTCAAAAGCTTCAGAATTATTATCTGAGGAAGAATTCGTTAATGAAATAATTATTTTAAATAAAAATAATGATGGTATGGGAGGTTTCTTTAAACTTACAAATGAAATTAGAAAAAGAAAGTTTGATAAAGTTTTTATATTTAATAGTTCATTAAGATATAGTTTAATTGCCAGGTTTTCCGGAATAAAAAATATTTTTCAATACCCGTTATTTAGAAAAAAAGATAATATTTTTAAAAGTGCGAAAGAATTTGCGGAGAATATAGTTGGTGAGAAAATATCAAGTGAGCCGATGATTAATGTAAAAGACAATAGGTTTAAATTTGATAAAAATATAAAACGAATTTGTTTAGGAATAAGTGCTTCTGGACCTACGAAAATTTGGGACGTTGATAATTATGTAAAACTTTACAATGAATTAACAAAAATTTATAATTGTGAATTCTATTTAGCTGGTGGCTCTAATGATTTAGATTTAATTAATAAATTTAAAGAAAAAAGTGGAAATAAAAAATTGTACTCGTTTGAAAACCTAACCATTAAAGAAACTCTCCCAATAATTAAAAGTTGTAATTTATATATTGGTAATGATACTGGTTGGGCACACATTGCAGTAGCTTTAAAGGTAAAATCGTTAACATTATTTGTAGATAGCCCTGTGCTTGCTTATGGCAGATACAGCTCAAAGATGACTACGATTGAACCTCGAGGTGAAAAAAACTCAACAACACATGACACACTAGGTAAAGATAAGATTTCCTTTGATGAAGTATTCATGACTGCAAAAAAACTATTGCTTTAAACTATTTCTTTTAAAATTTTTTCTTTTGCTTCGTTTACTAATTTGCTTAGTTCTTCTGTATTAACATCCCTATTTACGTCTGGATGAATTTTTTTTTGGAGTTTTGCTGCTGCTTTAATTACTTCTTGTTTTGAACACCCTTTTTTTAAACCTAATATTTTATAGGCCTCATTTGCTGAAATGTTTGACGATCCAGGGGTTTTTCCAAACTGGCTTTGAGAAAATCTTCCAGAATTTCTTAAAAACTGTATCAGTCTCCACAATTGAAACATTTGTATTGCAGTAAGCCCCTTGATTTTGAGGCCAGTTAATAAAATAAGCAAAAATGGTAAAGAAAAGATAAATTTTCCGCCAATCGTTAATATTGCTGCAAGAATAACGGACAAAAGTATCGCTAACCTTTTTAAGAATTGAGCAATTTTTTTACTACTTGATTTGGCAAACCAATTAAGGAATATATAAATTATGACAAAGATGACAGTTCCCAGTAAAAACAAATTCATATAATAATCTTTTTTTAAATGAATATACCAAAATTATCAAAAAAACCGATTATTAAAAGTTGTCACGGAGTTACTTGGAAAGACGATTACGCTTGGATTCATCAAGAAAATATCTTGGATGTTTTAAAGGATGGAAATAAACTTATCCCTGAAGTCAAGAGTTATCTTGAGGATGAAAACAAATACACTGAAAAAAGCCTAGCAGACACTAAAACGTTACAGAAAAAGTTATTTAGAGAAATTAAAGCAAGAATAAAACTTGATGATGAAACTTTACCATTTAAAGATAAGAGATACGAGTATTGGACAAAAGTTACCAAGGAGGGCAACTATTCAAAAAGATTAAGAAAAAAAATTGGAAGTAAAAAAATTGAGATTTATTGGGATGGAGATGAAGAAGCAAAAGGAAAAAAATTCTTTAATGCTGGAGATATTTCAGTATCTAATAATGACGAATTGCTGGGATATTCAATAGACGAAAAAGGTAGTGAATATTTTACAATTTTTATCAGAAGAATTTCAGATAAGAAAATAGTAGAAGAACCTATTAAGGATACATCAGGCTCAATAACTTGGTCTTATGACGATGAATACTTTTTCTATACAAAACTTGATAAATTTCATAGGGCAAAAAAAATTTATAGACATAAATTAGGCACATCTGTTGAAAATGATGAATTAATTTTTGAAGAAATGGATGATAGATTTACATGTGGTATAGGAACCAGCTCTGATGAAAAATATTATTTTATTTCAACATCCGAACATACTACGTCTGAAATATATTTTTTTAAAAAAGAAGAATTAAAACCAGATCCCAAACTGTTTCTTAAAAGAGAAATAGGAGTTGAATATTTAGTTGATAGCTGGAATGGATATTTTTGGATACACACAAATAAAAATGCGAAAGATTTTAAAATTTGTAGAAGTAGAAATGACGCATATGAAAAATGGGAAGAATATATTCCTGCCAAAAATGAAGTATTAGTTGGAGGTTTTTATTTACTAAACGATTGGATGGTAAGATCAGAAATAGAAGATGCTTTGCCAAAATTACTTGTTAGAAATTTAAAAACCAACGAGGAGGAAGAAATTGTTATTTCTGAAGAAAAAGTTATTAGTCCGGGAGTAAGTTTAATGCAAAAAGATAGAGATACCTGTGTTTTAAGAATAGGGTATGACTCCCCTAAGACTCCTTCTAGGATTTTCGAGTACAATGTTTTAACAAAAGAAAAGAAAAAAGTTAAGGAACTTGAAATACCGTCTGGGTATAATAGGGATGATTATATCACTACTAGAATTAATTGTGATGGACATGATGGAAGAAAAATTCCAATCACTCTGACTTATCACAAAAAAACTAAATTAGACGGGAGTGCAAACTTATTGTTGTATGGTTATGGTTCTTATGGTTACTCTGTGTCAACAACATTTTCAAATTCAAGATTAAGTTTGATAAATAGAGATATAATTTGGGCAACAGCTCACATTAGAGGTGGTATGGAGAGGGGTATGAAATATTGGGAAGAGGGAAAGATGCTTAATAAAAAAAATACTTTTAAAGATTATATTTCTTGTGCAAGGTTTTTAATTGAAAAAAAGTATTCAAGCAAAGGTAAAATAATTGGTTATGGTGGTAGTGCTGGTGGTTTACTCATGGGCGCAGTTGCAAATGAAGCTCCAGATTTATTTCTAGGTATGATTATGTCAGTTCCATTTGTAGATACTCTTACAACTAACCTAGATCATTCTTTACCACTCACTGTAGGTGAATTTAATGAGTTTGGTAATGCAAAAGAAAATAAGGAACATTTTGACTATATAAGATCTTATTCACCATACGAAAACATAAAAAAAATAAATTACCCGAATATTTTAGTTACTACAAGTTTGTCAGATAATAGAGTTCTTTTTGATGAACCTACAAAGTATGTTGCTAAACTTCGGGATTACAAAACTGATAAAAATTTATTACTTTTTAAATGTGAAATGAACGCAGGTCATGGAGGAAGATCTGGAAGAGATGCGTCGATTGAGGAAGTCGCTTTTGATTATGCTTTTGCATTAAAAATTGCTAATAAATTAAATTCATAAGACTTGAAAATAAAAATTTTATTCCCATATAAACTTTAGTTAGTTGCTATTTGGGACTAACTTTAAACCTTGCTAACAAAGGAGGAAAAATGACAAGTAGGGATATATCAATCTTTAACTCACTAAAACCTTTTAGCATCGGATTTGATGACATGTTTGATCAATTCGAGACTATGTTGGGTAATGGCAGCTTATCAGTTCAGAGTAATTATCCGCCATATAACATTAGAAAAGCTGGAAAAGATAAATATGCTATTGAAGTAGCATTAGCTGGCTTCAAGAAAGAGGATGTTGAAGTTGAAAGTGAAGAAAATATTTTAACAGTAAGAACTAAAGAATTTAAAAAAACTGTTGAAAAAAATGGTGATGAAATGATACATCGTGGAATTTCTCAAAGATCTTTTGCCAGATCATTTACCATAGCTGATGACGTGAAGGTAAATGGAGCAGAGTTAAAAGATGGACTTTTGACGATTGAATGCGAAAAAATCATACCGTCTGCTAAGAAAAAAAAACTTATAACAATTAAATAAGCAACCTTACTTGCGGAGATAATTTCTCCGCAAGTTAGATCAATTTGTAGAAATACCTAAATCTAAAGCAACTAAAACTTTTCAACTAATTCTAGAAACTACATATTTTATAAACAGATATATTACCTGTAGGTTGAAAAAGCTTAATTGTTGAAAGTTTTATTAAAATTTTTAAAGATAATAAGGTATTCATTGTACAGGTTGAGAATCACAATAAAATAAGGAGACTTTTAAAATGCTGCATAAATATTTTAATTATAGACAACACAAAACTAATTTTAAAACTGAAGTAATCGCCGGAGTAACAACTTTTTTAACGATGGCTTACATTATGTTTTTAAATCCATTTATTCTTTCAGGCGAATTTGCCGGTGTAGAAAAGGGTTTCTTTGATTTTGGAGCGGTATTTACAGCCACAATTGTTGCAACAGCAGTTGCTTGTTTTATAATGGCTTTTCACGGAAAAACTTGGCCTATCGGATTGGCGCCAGGAATGGGTATAAACGCTTTTGTAGCTTTTGGCGTTGTAGGCGGTATGGGTTATACACCTCAGGCAGCATTAGGAGCTGTACTTGTTGCTGGTATTTTGTTTTTAATAATATCATTAACTCCAATAAGAGCGTGGATGATAAATTCTATTCCCAAAAGTTTAAAGCTAGGTATAGGTGCTGGCATAGGTTTATTTTTAGCAATTATAGGATTAGAAATAATGGGAGTAGTTGCCGACCATCCTGTAACACTTGTAACCGTTGGAGATCTCAAAAATCCTTTAGTTCTTTTAGGATGTTTAGCATTTGTTGCAATGATAGTTTTAGAAAAAATGAAAATAAGAGGAAATATAATTATAGGAATTCTTGTTTTCAGCATTATAGCTTGGGGAGCAGGATTAGCAAAATTTAATGGAATTGTTAGTTCTCCACCTCCTATGACTTACTTATTGGATTTTGATTTAAGTGCGGCTTTAACAGCCGGTATGTCTACAGTGATTTTTACTTTACTTTTTATTGATTTTTTTGATACCGCAGGAACGTTAACCTCTGTTGCCAACGTGGCTGGCAAAGTAGATAAAAAAGGTAAAGTTCAAGACATAGATAAAGCGATGCTATCAGACAGTGTTGGAACAGTAGCTGGTGCTTTAATGGGTACTACAACTGTAACTAGTTATGTTGAGTCTGGTGCTGGCGTAAAAGCTGGAGGAAGAACAGGTATGACTTCATTAGTTATAGGTTTATTATTTTTATCCTGTCTTTTTTTTTCACCGTTAGCAACAAGCTTACCAAAAGAAATAGATGGAGCAGCATTGCTTTATGTAGCAATTCTCTTTGTGAGAAATATTACCGATATTGATTGGAATGATATTTCTGAATCAGGACCTGCAGTCTTAGCAATGATTACAATGCCTCTAACATATAGCATTAGTAATGGTATCGCTCTAGCATTTATAGCTTACGCTTTAATCAAAATTTTTACTGGTAAATTTTCTTCTACTTCACCTGCAATATGGCTTATAGCATTGCTTAGTGTTGCTAGTTTCTCTGTTTAATAAATTTGATAAATTAAAATAAAGGCCAAATAAAATTGGCCTTTATTTTTTATATTTTTTTCTTAAATCCTCAACTCTTATTTCCTCGTACTTTTCAAATGGTTGGACAATCCATGGGTCTCCTGAAAGCTTAGTAGCACAATAATCAGGTTCAAAAGTTGACTTCTTTTTTTTCCACAGAATTGCTGTTTTAATTGATTTAATTTTTCCCTTAAGCGGTGGGTATTTTTTTAACCACTCGATGCTTCTGTTTAAGGTTACTCCAGTATCGGATAAATCATCACATAAAAGCAAGTTTCCAGCAAAATTTTGAACTGTAGAACTCATTTCTCTTGAAAAAACAAGTTTACCTTGCTGATCCTCTATGCCTTTACCAGAATATGACTCTACAGCTAAATAAGCACATTTAAGTTTAAAAACCCGACTTAAAACATCTATAATAGGAGCTCCTCCTCTCATTATACCAATAAGAATATCGGGCTTGAAACCGCTATCATCTATTTGTATTGCAAGCTTCTCTACTGTTGAATTATACTCATCCCAAGAGATAAATAATTTTTCTGCCATAGAAAAAGTTAAATCATTTTAAAGGAGATGTAAATGAAAGGTTATTGGATATCAGTGTATGAGAGAGTTGCAGAGGCAGAAATTCAAAAAAAATATGGAGAAAAAGCAACTGCAGCTTTTAAAAAGTACTCAGGAAAAATTCTAGTAAGGGGTGGAAAGTCTTTTTCTCTTGAAGGATTAACTTCACCTAGAACTGTTGTTGCGGAATTTCCAAGTTATGAAGACGCAATAAAATGCTATAATTCAAAGGAATATAAAGAAGCCCTTAAAATTTTAGATGGGAACGCTGAAAGAAATTTACAAATTGTAGAAGGACACTAATACTGTACAGGCTCACTATCTATTGATCTCCACAAATACCATGTAGCGACAGAACAATAAGGCGAAAACCTTTTTCTTAAAAATCCAACAAATTTTTTAGGGGGTAGATATTTTTTTTTATAATTAACTGAAATAGCTCTTAATAAACCAATATCCTGTTCTGGCCAGATATTTGGTCGATTAAAATAAAAAATTAGTGCCATTTCACTTGACCATCTTCCAATCTGTTTTAAATTCGAAAGATAGGATATAGCTTCATCATCAGTCATTTTTCCAATTAGTTTATAGTCAAAAGATTTGTTTAAAATTTTTTTAGCTAAACTTTTTACTCCTTTGCTTTTTTGGCGAGTAAGTCCACATTTCCTTAATGTATTAATAGTAAGATCAGAAACTTTCTTAGGAGTTATCTTTCCATGACATTTTTTTTCAAATTTAGAAAAAATTGAGTCAGCTGCTTTAATACTGATTTGTTGGGATATTATTGACCTAGACAAAGAGTAAAAAAAATTATTTTTTGTGGTCAAATGACCTTTGTATTTTGTGATTAATTTTAACATTATCTTGTCTTTGCAAAGATGTTTTTTTGCTTTGCTCCAATAAAAGGGTTTTTTCATGCTCTTGGTGGAATAATTTGTTTTTTTAGAGTTGTTTCTCTTTTAAAAATTATTAAAGAACTTAAAACAACTAAGAATGCACCAATTAACATCATTGGCTTTGGAATTTCATTCCAAATATAATAACCAAAAAATAGGGCAAATAAGAGCGATAAATACTTTATTGGGGATACTAAGCTAGCATCTGCAAGCCTATATGACTGTGTGAGTAACAGGTTAGCAATACCTCCAGCTAGGCCTAAGACTACAAATAAAAAAAATTCAAAAGTTGAAGGTGTTTCCCATCCTAAAGGTAAAGTTAAGAGGCTTAAAAATAAAACTAAAATTGTAAAATAAAATGCTATTAAATAATTCGGTTCCGTTTTAGATAAGGATCTTATGCTTATAGCAACGAAACTAAATCCAATGCAAAAAATTATTGGAAAGATATAATAAAAGTTCATTTCGACAAAAGCTGGTTGTATTATAAATAACATCCCTAGAAATCCAATTAGCACTGCTGACCATCTTTTAATTCCAACTTTTTCAGAGAGGAATATAATTGAGAAGATTGTTACAAATATTGGTCCAGCAAAAGTTAAAGAAATAACATCAGCTAGAGGTAAATTTCTTAACGCGATAAAAAGAGCGATTATAGCTATTGCGCCACTTATTGCTCTAAAAGCATGTAAGGCAGGTCTTTTAGTTTTGTAAAATGTAAATATTTTGTTTTTCGGTATAAGAAAGAAGATTGGTATTAAGCCGAAAAAGAATCTCATAAATAGAAGTTGTGCTACAGGGAAACCATCCAAATATTTCACGAGTATATCCATAGTCGAAAAGCAAATAACACTTCCAACCATGTATAAAACAGCTATTTGAGATTTTGAGAGCAAATTTACCGCCTTTTAATTATTCAACTATCATATTAAAATCAAAAGTTAAATATGCAAAGTGCAATTGTAGGAATAGGCTGTTTCTGGAAAGAAACCGAATTTAAAAAGTTAAAAGGTATAATATCCACTGAGGTTGGCTATTGTGGTGGTAATTACGACCAAACGAATTATGAAAATGTTTGCAGTGGCGTTTGTAATTCAGCTGAAGTTGTTAAAATTAACTTCGATGAGAAGACTATTGCTTACGAAGAATTATTACGATTTTTCTTTTCAATCCACGACCCAACAACTCTTAATAGGCAGGGGCCAGATATAGGTCCGCAATATCGAAGTGAAATTTTTTATTTGGACGAAAATCAAAAAAAAGAGGCAGAAAAAATTAAAGCTGAAGTAAATGATAAACTTAAAGGCAAAGTTGTTACCCAAATTTCTAAAATAAAAAATTATACTAAAGCTGAAGATTATCATCAAAAATATTTTGAAAAAAAAGGAATTTTGTGAGTTTAGTTTCTTCTGATTGGTTAGAAAATAATTTAGAGGAGGTAAAAATAATAGACGCAAGTTGGCATATGCCTAAAACTGGAAGAGTTGCTTTTAAAGAATATTTAGAAGAACATATACCCAATAGTGTTTTTTTTGACCTGGAAAAAATCTCAGATGAAAACAACCCTATTCCACATATGATGCCAGATTTAAAAAAATGGGAATTTTCAATCTCTAGTTTAGGAATTAATAATTCAGATAATATAGTTGTTTATGATAATTCTGAAGTATTTAGTTCCTGTAGGTGTTGGTTCAGTTTCATTTATTTTGGTCATGATCCAAAGAAAGTATCGATACTTGATGGAGGTTTAAAAAAGTGGAAAAATGAAAAAAAATCACAACCAACAAAATTAAAAATTTTTTGAAGAGTAATTATGTTGGTAATGAAAAAAAAGATTTAATTAAAAACAAAGAGCAGATTAAAAGTAACATTTTATCAAAAAATTTTGAATTAATAGACGCCAGGTCTCAAGAACGATTTTTGGGTTCTGCACCTGAGCCTAGAAAAGAGTTGTTCAGTGGAAATGTAAAGAATTCTAAAAACATTCCATTCTCAGCATGTATAAATAAAAATGATAACACTTTTAAAAATATTAATGAGTTAAAGGAAATTTTTAATGAAAGAAATATTAATTTCAATAAAGACATGGTTTTTACTTGCGGATCTGGTGTGACTGCTTGCGTTTTGGGCCTAGCAAATTCTATTATAAGTGGTAAAACTCCTATTATCTACGATGGATCGTGGTCAGAGTGGGGAAAAAAATAAAATGACAAAATCAAAAAAAGTTACAATTTGGATTTTATTGTTTTTTATAACAATTGCATTAGTTATTGGTGCAAGAAGTGCAATAGGCAATCATTTTAAAAAAAAATTTTCTAAAAGACCACCGCCAGGAGTAATAATACAGACTGTAAAAGAAAATAATTTTAGTCAAACAATAGAAAGCTATTGTACCGCGCTAAGTAGTAAAACGATATCCTTTAAGATTAAAAAGAGTGAGCTTATTGAGCCTTTAAATTTTAATAAGAAAGTAAAGAAAGGTGATATTATTGCAAAACTTTCTTCAAAAAATATTATAGCTCCATTTTCAGGAAAAACTGGAACTAGAGGTATCAGTTCAACAATATTGGGAACAAATTCTATAATGTTGACTTTAGATGACTCAAAAAATATTTTATGTGACCTACAAATTCCTGAAGTTTTTGCTGGTGTTTTAAAAAAAGGTCTTAAAGTTAATGCAAAATTCTTAGCATATGAAGATAAAAATTATAAGGGAGTAATTGAATCAGTAGCCTCTAGAGTAGATGCTCAAACTCGTTCAATATTAGCAAGAGCAAGAATTGAAAATAAAGATCTTGAGATACTTCCAGGTTCACTTTTAGACATAAAACTTTACTACAACGAGAAAAAAGCTCTATCAATTGCAGATACAAGTTTAATTTTTGAAGATGATAAAAAATTTATATTTAAAGTTTTAGAGGATAATAAAATCGAAAAAATTGAAGTCATTACAGGTATCAGAAAAGATGGAAACATAGAGGTGATTGAGGGATTAAGCGAAGACGATCGGATTGTAAAAGAGGGTTTATCTAGGCTCAACAGAGGAATGAAGGTTAAACCAATAATTGAATAAATAAAAATGCATAATTTTTGCCTTCTAAATATAAAAAGACCTGTTCTTAGCTCAGTTTTTTCTCTCTTGTTAGTTGTGTTTGGGCTTTATACTTTTTTCCAAATAAGTACCAGGGAGCTTCCAAAAAATCTTCAACCACCTGTGGTTGAAATCAGAACTAATTACACAGGAGCAAGTCCAACAATAATTTCATCTGAAATTTCTGAACCTATAGAATTAGCAGTAGGTGGAGCTGAGGGAATAAAATCAATAGACACAATTTCTGAAATTGGAAGGAGTACAATTAAAATTGAATTTTTTACCAACATTGACATAGATGACGCTGCCAATGATATTAGAGAACGGGTAGGAAGAATAGTAGATAACCTTCCAGAGAGCAGTAAAGCTCCAGAAATTAGAAAAGCTTCTGCTGGCTTCTCTACTAGTATGTGGTTATCTGTAAGCAGCACCACATGGAATTCATTAGAAATTGGAGATTATGTAAAGAGAAACTTGGTAGATGCTTTTAGTTCCGTGCCTGGTACTGGTCGTATAATCGTAGGAGGTATAAATGAAAAAGCTGTAAGAATTTATCTAGATCCAATTAAATTGATTGCTAATGATTTAGAGGTAAAAGAGGTAGAAGCAGCAATTAAGAAAAATAATATTTCAATACCCGCAGGAACTATTGAGTCAAATAATGTTGATCTTACCCTTGATTTAAGTAAAGCATACAATGATATTAATTCAATTAAACAGTTGCCAATAAAAAAAGTTAAAAGTAAAACTATAGCCTTAGGAGACTTGGGAGAAATAAAGTATGGTCCAGTTTCAGAGAAAACTCTTTTTAAAGCTCAAAGTCGTACCTCAATTAATGAAAACACAGTTGGAATTGGAATATATGCAAGAACAAATGAAAGTACTGTAACACTCTCTAAAAATATAAGGAAGAAAATCCAAGAGGTCAAAAAAATTCTACCTAGCGGTCTAACGTTATCAGTTAGTTTTGATAGAGCAACTTATATTAAAGAGGCTATTACAATGTGTTATCAATCAATTTTGTTAGCTTTAGCCCTTGTTGTGGGAATTATTTATCTTTTTTTAGGAAACGTAAGAGCAATGATAGTCCCAGCTATCACTTTACCTGTAAGTCTTATTGGTGCTGCGTTGGGCTTATGGATATTTGGGTTAACTATAAATATTTTTACTTTACTAGCTATAATTTTAAGTGTTGCAATCGTTACTGATGATAGCGTAGTAATGACTGAGTCTATTTATCACAGAATTGAGCAAGGTGACACTCCATTAGTAGCGGCTGCTACAGGAAGTAAAAATGTTATTTTTGCCATAGTTTCAACAAGTATAATAATTTTAGCAACTTTCGCTCCGTTATTATTCATTGGAGGTATAAGTGGTACTCTTTTTAGAGAAATGGCCATTACACTTTCATTGTGTGTTGTTATTAGTACTTTCACAGCTCTCTCTATAGCGCCAATGCTTAGTTCTAAGTTATTAGGTAAGAAAGTTGTTAAAACAAAATTAGTGCTAAAATTTGAAAAATTTTTTAAATCTTTTGAATATTTTTACTTTGATGTTTTAAATTATTGGATAAAAAAACCGAAAACGATTATTTGGTTTATGGTTTTTGTTACTGTTTTGGGAGGTGTTTTATTTAAAATAACACCAAAAACTTTATTAGAAAAAGACCCTGATCGTGGAGTTTATCTTGTCTTTGGAAAAACTGATGAGTCATCATCTTTTGAATATACTGTTAACAAAGCAGAAAAAGTTGAAAAAAGACTTATACCTCTTCTGCAAAAGAAAGATGAGCCATATCAAAGATTAATAATGAGAGTTCCTGGCTTTGGAAGATCATCACAATCGTACAACTCTTTTATTATTATTGCTTTACTTGATAATTGGAAAAATAGAGATGAGAGTGCACAAGTGATTGTAAGAAAGGCCATAGGTAAAATCGTTTCAGTGCCTGGTACAATGGCTTTTCCACTAACACCGAACTCTGTTCGAATTAGCAATTACCAAAAACCTTTAGTTGTAACTATGACGGGACCGTCATACGAAAAACTGTATAAGTGGCAAAATTTAGTAATAGATGAAATGAGAAAAAATAAAGGACTTGCTGATATCACTTCAGATTACACGAAGAATAAGCCAGAGGTGGAGCTTATTATTGATGAAAAAAAAGCAAAAGATCTTGGTTTATCTATAGAATCAATTGGAAAATCAATTGAAACTTTATTTTCTGGCAAAACAGTAACTAAGCTGAATGACTCTGGAAAAGAATACCCTATCATTTTACAAGCTGATTTAAAAGATAGACGAAAAACTGAGAGTTTAAGTAAAATTTTTGTTCGTTCAGAAACGTCAGGTAAATTAATATCCCTTGCTAATGTGGTGCGTTTTGAAGAAAAAGGATCTGCTAAATTACTTTCAAGATTTCAAAGATCTAAGTCTGTTACTCTTACAGCTAGATTAGTTGGTGGATACACTTTAAATGAAGCATTAAATTTTGTTGAAAATAAGATAGATGACAAAGCACCTTTAGCAGGTATTTATTATAAAGGTAAATCACTAGATTTAAAGGAAGCCTCGAGTGAACTTTTAATCATATTTGTACTTGCTTTGTTAAGTGCTTATTTAGTTATGGCGGGTACATTCAATGCGTGGAGACAACCTTTTGTAGTAATGCTTACTGTTCCTTTGGCTGCTGTTGGAGGTTTAATTTTTATTCTTTTATTTGATAGTACTATTAATGTTTTTTCTCAAATAGCTCTAATCGTCTTGATAGGTATAGCTACAAAAAATAGTATTCTTATAGTTGATTGGGCAAATCAACTACGAACTAAAGGTAAGACTGTTCATAATGCAATAGTTGAGTCTTGTCAGAGAAGATTTAGACCAATTATGATGACCAGCTTATCTACATTAATAGCGATGGTTCCTTTAATAGTCGGAAACATTGGGCCTGGTGCGGGTGAAGGTATAAGATTAGCTGTTGGCTGTACGATATTTGGAGGTATGTTGATAAGTACTTTTTTAACTTTATTCACTACCCCAGTTTTTTATCTATTACTGTGTAAAAATTCTAAAAGAATGGACGAAGTTGACATTCAACTAAGTAAAGAATTTAATAAA
>MDTD01144361.1_pt1 | contig 13996 bp, 13 predicted proteins | sample 811221 | NCBI WGS metagenome assembly MDTD01 (sample SAMN05326646, study PRJNA326480) | marine metagenome | isolation source: seawater | place: Pacific Ocean: South West | collected 2011
AGATAATAAATTTAAGTTAGAATATAGTCAGATTTTGGATCAGGACAGAGGATCTGGATACTGGATCTGGAAATATAAAATTATACAGAGTTTATTAAATGAGATTAAAGATGGAGATATCATAGTTTATTGTGATGCTGGTGCAAGTTTGAATTATTATGCAAAAAAAAGATTTACTGAGTATATCGAATTATTAAAAGACTCTAATTTTTCTAGTCTAAGAATGAAGTGTGAAGAACAGTTTAAAGAAAAACAGTTTACAACTAAAGAGCTATTTAATTATTTTAATATAGGCATTGAATCAGACATTGCTACGTCAACACAATTACAAGCAGGCCACATGTTTTTTAAAAAAAACAAAGATTCTCTGAATTACTTTATGGAGTATGAGGAATTATTAAAAAAAGATAGAAAATTAATAACAGATTATTATTCTTCTTTTGAACAAACAGCAGAATTTATAGAAAATAGACATGACCAAAGTATATTTAGTTTGATGAGTAAAAAGTTTGGTGCTGAAATAATAAAAAATGAAACTGAATTTAGACTCAGACCTGCAGAGCAGTTCGATTACCCTTTTTTGAGTGTTAGGGTTGGAGGTCATGGTATTAAAGATAAAGTTAAATTTTATTTGTTTTATAACTCAAAAATTAAAACACCAATTTTCTTTCCACAGGAGTGAGCAATTTTAAATATTTTTTATAACCCAAATTACATAAAAGAAAAAAAAATTTTTTTAACTCGAAGAATCAGGTATTCAAAATTTTTAAAACCTATTTTTGCTATTGCATATAGATACAATTTAATTCTTAACGATAATTTAATTTTTTATGGACCTCATAAGAGAATGAATAACCTAATAAAAACATTCAAAGATGATAAGGAAGTTTCATACAATAAAAATCATCATAATTTTTCTTACATAGTTCAATTTGATAAATTTGGTGAGAAAATACTAAATGAATTATTAGAACATAACAACAGTAGTCAAAAAATAATTGTAGGGCCTCTTTATAGTCTTAAAAACTTACAATCATTGGTAGCTAAAAAAATAAACAATAAACAAATTAGAATTCTTGCAGCATCAGATTCAGCTAAATCTAATTTGATTCATGATTTTGACCTAAACATTCATCCAGAGGATGTAGTAGTTTGTCCAGGAGGGGTTATCTCAAATAAAGACTTATTAAAAAATGCAAGTATTTCTGACAGAACAGATGAATGCTTAATTTATTTTAAGAAAAGAAGTGTGGAAGATCTCACTTTCATTACAAATGAGTTACGAAAAAAAAATATAAAATACCAAATTTTTGAATATGGAAGATACAAAAATAAAAGCCTATTACAAGCTTCAAAAATCTGTAAATTCGGAATAATTATTGGATCAACAGAGTCACAAGGTTTTGGAGTTCAAGAGATATTATCTTGCAATCTGCCCGTAATAGTTCTTAATAGTAATAAGAATAAATTTGAGGGTTATACACTGCGAGGTACAACAGTTCCGTATTGGTCAGATGATTGTGGGATTGTGATTGAAAATTTGAATGATTTCAACAAGGTTTTCGATAGTTTTTACAGTAATTTAACTAATTATCAACCATATAAATTAATTGAAAAGCATTTAACTTTTGAAAAATCTAGAGAAAAACTTTTATCACTTTTTAAAACTATAAATGACTAACATCTCCAAAGTTACCCTCTTTATTAATTAAAATATCAACCTCTTTGTAAAGAGAAGAATTTTTAAATTGAAAGTTTTTCCAATTACCAAAATAAGGTCTATTAATATTTATTACTCCTGCAATTGCATCAATACCTACACCTATGTCTAGATATAAAGCCTTTTTATAATTTTTTAATTCATGTAAAACACCAGACTTTACATGTCCAATTCCTAGTAAAAAAACTTCTGATTCAGAATTTTTAATTTGGTTTATTAAATTTTTTTTGGTTTTATTCAAATTATCACATGCAAACCTTTGAGGAATAGATATGTAATCTGAAAACTTATCTAGACCAAGATATTCTTTATATTCATCATGATCCATTAATTTAGAGATCAACTCAATTTTTTTATCTGCTCCTATCAGTCCAATTTTTGATCCAAAATTTTTAAATAGCCATTTATTAGCAGTTAACCCATATACAAATTCAGAAGGGAAATCGAATTCTTTGCCAAATGTTTCAAAAAACATTTTTTTATGCATCTCAGGTATTAAAGAAAGATAGTAGTCATTTTTTTTTGCTCCATCAGTAAATTTTTTATGGTTAATTAAAAAATAAGGTTTCTTTAATGCTCTAATTCCAGGTTTTGCACTTCCTCTAGGTTCTTTTTTCAAAAAATAGTAGTCACCATCTCCAAATTTATAAAAAGTCTTAGCTTCTCCATTTAACGTTAAAGAGTTAAGTAAATCTTTAAAACTTTGAATTTTTTTTTGAAATTCAGGATATAAGTATTGGTTGTTATATTCATCATTATGATACAAATATTTCGTTCCTTGAATTAAATATGTGTTATTCAATATCTTTCCTTAATATTTATATTACACTTCCTTGCTATCCTTTTTAAAGACTCTACTCTTAGATAAAGATCATCAATTTTATATGCTAAAAAAATTTTTAAAGAGAAATAATTCAGAAATGATTTTTAATTTGGCTTACCTCTTTTTTCTATTTACAACGCTTGCAATAGATGTTTACTTATTTTATATAGTTTATTTATTGTCAATTTTTTTATCTTACAAACTTCATTTAAGTGAAGAAATCAAAAAAGTATCTATAGCTGTTCCAATAATTTTTTATCTGATTAAATATATCTCAGCTTTACTTAACAACATGCAAGTATGGAAGCATTTAAGTTTAGGATACTTCGATATTTTTATGGATATGAGATCAACTGTAAGACAAATTAAATGTCAATATTTAGAATCTATAAATGAGAACACAATAAATGTAGTAGAAAATAAAGTTTGTCCAATTTTTGATGGGTATGGCCCATTGTTTCATTTAATTAAGTTAAATATTACAAATATCAACATTACAACAAATCTAATATCATTCTTTTGTTATTCCCTAATTTTATATTTAGCTTATAAAATTATCGGCTACACTAAATATTTACCAATTGCGTCAGCACTTATTGTTAGTCCACCAGTCAACTTACTTTTAAATCAAATGAATATAGATGCCATTATCTTTATTGTTGGTGTTTTTGTATTGTATAAAAACAACATCAATTATTACATAAGGCTATTGATTTTTTCTGTTTTAATATTTCTAAAAGTACACCCTGCAGGTGTACTTCTTGGTTTCTTTGTTTATTTCTATAAAAAAAGAGACAAAACATTAATGATTTATTCAACAATTCCAATTTTGTTATATGTCTTTTTTATTTTAGTAAATCCTGAGAGTGTTATTTCTCAACAGAGACCAACTGGTCCTCACAATGCATTTGGGCTTTTATCTACAGGTCAATACTTATGGATATCATTTTTTAATAGAGCTATAGGTTATAGAGTAGTTTTAATAATTTGTTTTTTTATATTAACAATTTTTTTACTACTGGTATTCAATAATAAATTTTCAACAAATTTTAAGATAGAAGGAACCTTTTTCAATTATGGAATTTTATTTTGGTTGTTATTGAATTTCTTATACGCCAATTATGACTACCGCCTAATTCTTTTAGTTTTCTTTTTAATTTATAATTTACCTAATTTAAATAATTTTATAATATGGTTTTCGTTAATCTATATTTACTTAAGCCCTTTTGTTGTAGACATTAATGAAAGTATCTTCAACTTTTTAGGTTTTTTTAAGACAATCCTCTTTCTGTCAACTTTTTACTTTCTGCTATCAATAATGAAAGAATTGTTAAGTGAAATTAAATTCTTTAGATAATTTATAAATAGAATTATTTATAATAGTTTAAATGCAAAATAAAAAAGCTCTTGTTTGTGGAGGTGGGGGATTTATTGGTTCCCACATGGTAAATAGACTTAAAAAAGAAGGTTATTTTGTAAGAGCAGTAGATATAAAAAAACCTGAATTTGAAGAAACTCAAGCTGATGATTTTGTAATAAAGGACCTTACTCTTCAGGAAGATTTTCAATCATTATTATTAATTGAATCTGAACCTTTTGATGAAATATATCAGTTTGCTGCTGATATGGGGGGAGCAGGTTATATTTTTACTGGCGACAATGATGCTAATTTGATGCATAATTCAATATCAATAAATTTAAATATTCTTATGTTTCAAAACAAAATAAATTTAGAAAAAAATTTAAATAAAACAACTATTTTTTATAGCAGCTCTGCATGTATCTATCCAGAATTCAATCAACTAGATCCAGATAATCCTAATTGTGTAGAGGATTCTGCTTATCCAGCTATGCCAGATTCCGAATATGGCTGGGAAAAATTATTCAGTGAAAGACTTTTTTTAAGTTACAACAAAAATTTTAATTTGCCGGTAAGAATAGCGAGGTATCACAATATATTCGGTCCTCAAGGCACATACGATGGTGGAAAAGAAAAAGCCCCAGCTGCTATTTGTAGAAAAATTGCGTGTGCAGAAAATGAAGATAACATTGAAATTTGGGGAGATGGTAAACAAACTCGATCTTTTTTATTTATTGATGAATGTATAGAGGCCACGAGAAGACTTGTGGATTCAGATTTTATAGGACCAGTAAACATAGGTTCAGAAGAAATGGTAACTATCAACAAATTGGTGGAGATTGTTGCAGAAGTCGCCAACAAAAAAATTGAAATTGAACATATAGATGGTCCATTGGGTGTACGAGGAAGAAATTCTGACAATACTTTAATAAATGAAAAGTTAGATTGGAATTATACTATGTCACTTAAAGAAGGTATTACTAAAACTTATAATTGGATAAATGATCAAATAAGTTAAGTTTTGAATAATAAATACATAGTAGTTTTAGCCGGATCACCAAGAGGTGGCAAAGCTACTTGGAACAGTTTAATCAAAAATGTTTTACAACCATTGGATGCTGATTTAGCTATATGTTTAGCTGAGGACGCCTTAGATGAAACACTTTTAAAGGATACTGCAAAATATATATGGACATTTGAAGAGCCAAAAAATTGGAAAGATTATTATAGTAATAATTTTTCAGGGACTAATTGGCTTGACTACTTCTTATTAGGTACAAAAAATGGAATGGCTGGTGGGATAGATGATAATCCTGGGTCTGGATCCATAGTTTGTGCACTAAAAAATATAATTCATAAAAACTATTTAGACATACTAGAAAAATATGATTATGTTATTTACTCTAGATTTGATCAATTTTATACTGATATTCACCCAAAATTCTCAGGAGATCATTTATGGATACCAGAGGGTGAGGATTATTTTGGAGTTTGTGATAGGCATATAATTTTTCCATCAAAATACTCAAAAAAATATTTTGGCATTTGTGATTATATAAATGATGATGAATCATTTAAAAACTTACCAAAAGTAGTTAACCCTGAAGCAGTATTTTTAAATTATTTAGAATTTACGGGACTTGACAAAAAAATAATTAGAATTAACCGATTTAATTTTACTTCAGCTTTAGCTTCGGATTCAACTCGTTGGAGAGTAGCTTCTTATAAAGTCTATTTTTATAGAAATTTAATGATGAAATATCCAGATGAATTTTTACTCTCTGTAAAAACTCTAATTAATAAATACTCTTTAATTAAAAATATATTTACAAACAGTAGGTTATTGATAAATTATTATTACTTAATAAGTAGACAAATACTTGGTAAGATTTTAAAAAAGAGTCCTCAAGCAAAAAACAGAGTTTAATGAAAAAAGAAAGAATAAAATCTCTAGACTTTTTAAGAGGAATTGCAATTATTGCAGTAGTTATCCATCATTCAGGTCATTATTTAAAAGAAGTTACTCCAAACGAGCAGTTTATTATTTCTACTGGAAGGTATGGGGTAAATCTTTTTTTTATTATTTCAGGTTTAGTAATCGCTAATTTGTGGTTTACCAAAAAACAAAAACTATCGAGATTTTATTTAGAAAGGATATATAGGATATTACCTTTATTTATATTTGGCTCCATAATTTATAACTTTGGGGATTATGATCTAAACGTTTTCTTAAACACTATTATTTTTACGAGCCATTTTTTTAATTTTGAAATTGGTACATCTGTGCCAGGTGGATGGTCAATAGTTTCAGAAATATATTTTTATTTTCTATTTCCAATTTTTATATTCTTTTGTTCAAGAATAAAAAATTATCAAATTTTGATTATTGCAAATGTATCGTTTGTATTTTTTAATTTTCTTTTAAAACCTTTTATATCAGATTATTTATTTGAACTAGGTAAGACAGATTTATTCATAAGAAACTATTTATTTTATAACTTTTTAAATCAGATTCCTTTATTTTTAATAGGAATATTTCTTTATTTTGTACTCATTGAAAATAAAAGCATGAAAAGTTATTTATATATCCAATTTCCTTTTCTACTATTTTTGCATTTGATACAAAATGGATACTTGTATAATTTTTCTTACTTCGATCAAAGCGAAATTAATAAAAATTTTTATATTTTATGTAGCATTCTTGGCTTAATAGTTTTTTTGAGTGTAAAAGTTAATATATCACTTACGCTCATTAACTATCTTGGAAGATACTCTTATGGGATCTATATTTTTCATTATTTAGCTATGAACATAATTGATTATTTTTCCATTAAAAATTATTTGAACAATGTTAATAAATACTTGTTATATATTATTTGTTTATCGCTTATATTGTTAATTTCAACTTTGTTAGCAAAACTTTTTGAAGATACACTTTTAAAAAATAAACACAGAGTATTTAAATGATTAACAAAGGAAAATTAGCAATAGTTAATATAAAAGGAGGTTTTGGTAATCAGTTATTTCAGTTTTCATTGGCCAATTACCTAAAAGGAAATGGATTCAATGTGTTTGCAGATTTAGAGTATTTTTCATTTTTTGAAAAGAATGAAAACTTTGAAGATACAAAAAGGAAACTTGTTATACCAATTGAATATTTTAATTTAGATATAATTTCAAAAAGTAAAAAATTATTATTTTCTTTTTTTAACAATATAGTTAATAACCGTTATTTTAATTTAATAACAAAATCTAAATTTAAAAAATACATAGTTGTCCAAAAAGGGAATATATTCAATAAAGCAAAAGTAGGTACATGGACACTTTTTGATGGATATTGGAAAAATATTGAAATCATTGAATATAGCAAAAACTATATTATCGATTCAATTTGTAACAACAAAACTATTGAACAAGGTTTTAAAAATAAAATTGATCCTGGTTCTACGTTGCTACATGTAAGACGTGGTGATTTCTTAAACCACAACAGAGAACTTACCGAGAATTTTTACAAAAAAAGTCTAAGTATTGCTAGAGAAAAAATTAAAAATTTTAATTATGAAATATTTACTGATGACTATGACTGGGTTATAAGTCATTCATTTTTTAGTGATGCTAAAAATATTTATCCTCAACAATCAACTGATGATGATATTAAAGAAACAATAGATACTTTTTCACAAATGCTTAATTTTGAGAATTATATTGTTGGTAATAGCTCTTATTCGCTTTGGGCTGCTTTACTAAGTTCAAATAATGAATCGCTTGTGATTGTACCTGATCCTTGGTTTAGACATGACGATCATCCAGTACTCAAAAGAAAGAATTGGATCACAGTAGAAAATAATTAATATATTTTAGCAATATATATTTACAAATTTCTTTTAAGGTACAATTAAAAAAATGGAAGTTAAAGATTATTCGGATGAACTTAATGAAATCAAAATAATAAATTACAAACATCTCATTGATGAAAGAGGTAGTTTCAGTAAAATATTTTTTCAAGATAATGAGAAATTATTAAATGAAATAAATGAAGTATATTTTTCTGATTCTAAGAAAAATGTTGTAAGAGGAGTTCATTTGCAAAAACCTCCTTACGAACTCACAAAAATAGTAACTTGTATAAGAGGAGAGATTATTGATTTTTTTATTGACCTCAGGTTCGAAAGTAAAACTTATGGAAAATTTGGATCATTAAAATTAAACGAGACTGACAATCTCTCAATATTAATACCTCCTGGATTTGGTCATGGTTTTTCAGTATTGTCAGAAAATGCTAAGGTATTGTATATGCAAAATGGGATTTATAAAAATAATCATGAACTTGGAATAGATCCACTCTCAATAGATTTCGATTGGAAGGTAAAAATACCAATAGTTTCAGAAAGAGATTCAAATCTTCCAGATTTTAAGAAAAATAAAGTTGGAGTTTAACTTGGTAAAACATAATAAACAGGAAAGAATTGAAGAAATAGAATCTGAGATATTTAAACTTACTGAAGAATATTTTACTTTAAGGCATTCTAAACCTGATTTTATTCCAGAAATTTCTTCAGTACCAGTTAATGGTCGTGTGTTTGATGAAGAAGAAATGAAGTCTTTAATGAAAGCCAGTTTAGATTTTTGGTTAACTGATGGAGAATTCTCTGAGTTATTCTCTGAAAAGCTTTCTAAATTTATTGATATGAAACATATCAGATTAGTTAACAGTGGATCATCTGCAAACCTAGTAGCTCTATCAGCATTAACTAGTTCAAAAATAAAAAACTCTATTTCCGATGGTGATAAAGTAGTAACTTCTGCTGTTGGATTTCCAACAACTGTTAATCCAATATTTCAAAATAATTTAATTCCGATTTTTGTCGACAGTGAAATTGGTACTTATAATCCAACGGTTGAAAATATTATTTCTGCATGTGATGATGACACTAAAGTTATTTTTATGGCACATACTTTAGGCAATCCATTTGATGTTATAAAATTAAGAGATTTCTGTGATGATAAAAATATCTGGTTATTAGAAGATAACTGTGATGCTTTAGGTTCAACAATAGAAGGAGAGTTAACTGGAACTATAGGCAATATTTCAACACTTAGTTTTTATCCGGCTCATCATATAACTATGGGTGAAGGAGGTGCTGTAATTACCAACAGCAACAGACTAAAGCTATCCATAGATTCATTTAGAGATTGGGGACGAGACTGTTGGTGTCAAAGTGGCCATGATGATACGTGTAATAAGAGGTTTGATTGGCAATTAGGAGAACTTCCTTATGGATATGACCATAAATTTACATATTCAAATATTGGTTACAATCTGAAAGCAACTGATCTCCAGGCTTCAATAGGAGTAGCTCAGTTGGATAAATTAGAAGAATTTATTATCTCACGTAAAAATAATTGGAAAAAAATAGACAATTTAATTAGAAATTATAGTGATTACTTAATTCCTCATGAACCTAGTAAAAATTCTGATCCTAGTTGGTTTGGTTATGCAATCTCCGTTAAAGAAAACAACAAATTTTCTAGAAACGAATTAGTTATGTTTCTAAATGAAAATAGAATTGCAACAAGACTGATGTTTGGAGGTAACTTAATTAGACAGCCTGCTTACGCTGGTAAGAAGTATGAGGTTTATAAAGATTTAGTAAACGCAGACTATGTTATGAATAATACTTTTTGGATTGGAGTATATCCCGGTTTAGATGATGCAATGATCCAATACATTGATGAGAAATTCAAGCAATTTTTTTCCTCGTTTATTTGATCCAATATAAGTCGTCACTTAATAGTTCATCTTCAATAAGATTATTAATTTTTTTAATTCTTTTTGAGTTTGAATCAAATTTATGATTTTCAAAATTCAAAATCAGATCTTTTATTCCCTTTTCTAAGTTATATTCAATATTAAATTCAGTAAATTCATTCTTAATCTTTGAGAAATCAACCAAGTAGGATCTTTGATCTTCATCTTTCATACCAAAACTAATTTTTTTAATTCCTAAAATATCTTTTATCTTTTCAGCCACTGTTCTGATTGAGTAATTCAATTCATTATTTCCTATATTAAAAATTTTTTGATGAAGGTTTTTATTACTTTTTAAAACTAAATCAATAATATTTGTTAAGTCAGAAACATGAATAAAGGGTCTTTCAGGCGTACCATCTGATAGTAAATTTATCTCTTTTTTTGTTAATGCATCGTAAGTCAATTCATTTATTACCAAATCAAGTCTTAAGTTTTTGGCATAGCCATAAACGGTTGCATTTCGAAATATTATTATTTCAAAATCAAAGTCAGAATTCATTATATAATTTTCATTAGCAACTTTAGATTTCGAGTAACTAGTTAGTGGAAGTAAATCAGAATTTTCGTTCACCAAGTTTTCATTTTTACCATATACACTACAAGACGACATGTATATAAATTTACTAACAGAACTTTTATTGCATAAATCTAATAATTTCTTTGTGGCTAGATGATTAATTTTAGTTGTTAAATCAGGATTTAATTCTCCTAGTGGGTCATTTGAAAGTTCTGCCATATGAACAACAAAATTGATATTCTCCAAATCTTTTAGTTCAATATTTCTTAGGTCTTTTTTGATGAAATGAAATTTTTCCTCATTTTTATTTCCGTAAAGTCCTGTATCTAAAATATATATGTTATAAAATTTTGAGTATTTCTCTATAAATTTAGATCCTATATAACCTAAACCTCCAGTGATCAGTAAGTTTTTCATAAATTACTTTTTAAATATTTTTCCAAATCAGAATTAATTTTAATCACCTTTATTTCATTTTTAATATTATTGGGTATCTTATCAACTTCAATATTCTTATGACCTTTATTTATTTTTAGCGCTGTTTCTAAAATAGAATTTAATTTATAAGAATACTTAGAAGTTAAAATATTTTTATCATCAGCCGTTTTGTTACTTAAATTAAAAAGAAATTCGCAAAGCTTTTCTATATCAATTAAATTTATATAACTATCAGGATCTTGAAGTGTTACCTCGGCTCCTTCATTTACAGATTTAATAATATAATTTAATACTTTATTTCTTTTATCATTTGCCCCATATGTATTATCTAAAAAAAGCTCAATGAAGTTAAAGTTTTTCTTTTTTTTAATGTTTTCTATTAAATTAGAAAATTTGTTCTTTGACTTTATATAACTTGATTCAGCATATTTCTCTGATAAGGAATAAATAGAATTTGTGTATATAAAATTATTAAATTTTTCTATTTCCAATGTATTTAGTAGTTTTTCTCCATATGAATAGTTGGCCTCATATATTTTTAATTTATCGTTTTCATTTAAACTAAAATGAGTTGCAAAATGATAAAAGTTTATTAATTTAAAATCAGTTTTTATATAATCTTTATAATTATTTTTGTTTATTCTTACTATTTCGTATGTTTCAGATTTTTTTTCAGTTAGAAAATTTATTAAACTAGAACCTATAAATCCAGATGATCCAGTAATGAATATTGCATTATCCATATAGATTTTTCAATTTACAATTTTCTCAACAATATAGTTTGGTCTTCTCTTAATCTCTTCAAATATTATTGCGACATACACTCCTAAAATTCCAAGAAAAATTATAGTAATTGTATTAAAAACTAGGATCAAAGTTAGCCTTGGTTCAAGTTGAATGATTAAATTGCCAGTAGATAACCAATAAATAAGAGTCGATAATATGAATGTTATTGATATAAAAAATACAAATATACTTACTAGAGGAAGAACATAAAGTAGTTTTGCTGATAAAGCAAGGGGTTGACGGAAATATCTTACTGTGTTTGGAAGGTCTATTTTTGATATTCCACCAACACGCTTTCTTTTACTAGTATCTATTATTGAATATTTGTATCCTGGCCAAATTAAAATTCCCCTTAATAAATTTATATTTTCAGGAAGCTCTTTTAAGCTTTCTACAATATTTTTAGAAATCAATCTAAAATCTGAAACTCCATAAATAATTAAATTTTCAGATGCAAATGCTGCCCACTTATAATAAATGTAGGAGCCAATCTTTCTGATAAGATTCTCTCTTTTTTTAGGAAGGTATCTCACTAAAACTTGTTCATTACCATCTTCCCAGCTTTTCACCATTTCTGTAATTAATTTTGGATCATCTTGTAAATCACCATGCATTAATATAGTCGCATCACCTTTAGAATGTTCAATGCCTGCCCTTAGGCCCCCATCTATACCAAAATTTCTTATAAGTTTTATTATTTTAATATTTTTATTCAACTCAGAGTGTTTTGTTAATTCATCAAAGGTTTTGTCAGTAGATCCGTTGTCAACCAGTATTATTTCAATATCTTTGTTATCTAATTCTTTTACGACAATATCTATTTCATTAATGAATTCATCAACTATCGATTCTTCATTATATAAAGTAGTAACAATTGAAATAGTTTCTCGGTTATTTAATTTTTCTTCCATGGTGCTGTACCATTATCCCACATTTCATTGAGTTCAACACTTTCTCTATAGGTGTCCATTGGTCTAAAAAAACCATTATGGCTGAAGGCATTGAGTGTTTTGTCTTTTGATAATTTTTTCAACGGATTATTTTCGAAAACTTCATCACCATCAATATAGTCATATACATTTTGATTAAATATCATGTAACCCATATTTATATATGAACTTAATATGGGTTTCTCAATAAACTTAGTAACTAAATTGTTGCTATCAGTTTCAATCAATCCAAATCTAGATACTGGATTTGTAACAGAGATAGTACCAATTTCATTCCTACTTTTATGAAAATCCATTACATCTTTAATATTTATATCTGAGAGACCATCTCCATATGTCATAAAAAAACTTCCATTAAAGTGACCTTTTGTTTGCAATATTCTTCCACCTGTATTTGTCTCCGGTCCTGTTGGTATGACTTTAACATTTTCCATATTGTTGTCTTGAATAAAGTCAATTATTATCTCCTCTTTATAGCCCGTACATATGAAATAGTTAAACTTACTGAAATAATCAAAATAATTGATTATGTGAATAAGAATGGGGATTCCTCCAATCTCAACCATAGGCTTAGGAATATATTCTGTATGTTCTCTCATTCTTGTGCCTTTACCGCCTGCAAGAATTACAACATTTTGAATATCTTCATCCATTAAATAAGTATATTAAATTTTATCTGTTAATTTGAGGTTGTTAAAATTATTAGAGAAGGAGTATTTTCACCAAGTAGGTAGTAAACATTATTTTCTTTATCAAATTCAATGTCTCTAATTCTCTCATTAGTTCTGTAAGTTTGAATTTTATTAACATCTTCATTTTCTAAATTAACATCAACTTCGTACAGTACATTCCCTGCCAAGACAGCGACAAAAAATACATCATTTTCTTTGAAATGGTTAATCTCAATGTCTGAAATACCGTGCCTTCCGGTAAATTCATAATAAAAAGTATAGATAGGTTCTTTGAATCCGTATTCTTCATGTGAGTTAAACATTGGAGCATCAGGATTTCCAGATGGTTCATTTTGGCTTCCACCATATGGAAATCCATATGAGGATATTGGCCACCCAAAATTTTCAAGGTTATTAATATCAATTAGATTTATTTCGTCTCCACCTTTAGGACCATGTTCTGTGGAAATCAGCAGGTTTTCATTTTTTGTTTTTATTAAGCCTTGTGAATTTCTATGACCATATGAAATAAGTTCATATTCTCCAGTAGACTTATTTATTTTTAAGACTTTTCCAAAAATACTTTCTAGGTCTTGAGGCTTTGTAAAGTCAGATATATCTCCTGTAGTTAAAGCAAGGTAATTATCATCTAAATTTAATAATTTACCGCCAGTTCGTGCTGCGTTGTAATTTTCGATATTTCTTGAAATACATTCACTATTTTTAAATAAATACTTAAATTCAATTTTTGAAAGATTAAATTCTCCTTCAAGGATTGCATTTGAAATACAATTTTGTTCAACTTCTTCTACAAAGCTAAGGTATATTTTATTATTTATAATTTCAATATCTTTTACACTTTCCCAGTCACTTAAGAAAATATTTTTATTTGATATTAAATTATTAAAATTTGAATTTA
>MDTD01070110.1_pt1 | contig 13994 bp, 24 predicted proteins | sample 811221 | NCBI WGS metagenome assembly MDTD01 (sample SAMN05326646, study PRJNA326480) | marine metagenome | isolation source: seawater | place: Pacific Ocean: South West | collected 2011
GTTCTTTGACCTCTTACAGGTAGTTTCTTTTTATGTCTTGAGCCTCTATAACAAGCAAGATCTACTAATCTTTTAATATTTACTGAAACTTCTCTTCTCAAATCTCCCTCTACCTTATGATTGGCATCGATAAATTCTCTTATTTTTAAAACCTCTTCTTCAGATAATTCATTCACTCTTTTTGAAGATGGAATTTCTAATTTTTTGCATATTTTCTTTGAAGAATGTAGTCCTATCCCGTGAATATATGTTAATGCAATGCTAACAATCTTATTTTGTGGGATATTTATCCCTGCAATTCGAGCCATAAATTTATGAATTCAGTTTTCCTGCGTATTTATATTGTCTAATCTCTTAAAGTCAACCCTTGATACCCTCTATTAAGGCGCTAATTTCATCACTAATTTCGGTTATAGATGCCTCACCATTAACTACTTGAAGTAAATCACTTTGTTTATAAAAATTAATTACAGGCTCAATATTATTTTCGTATGTTTCATATCTTTTAACAGCTGTTTTTTCATTATCATCAGCTCTTTTCTCTATATTCTTTCTTTCGAAAATTCTTTTTTTTATAGTTTCCAAACTTACTGATAATTTAAGAGCAATGTCTATTTTTTGATTACTTCTTTTTAGCAAAACATCTAAGTATCTTGCCTGTGACAAATTCCTTGGGTATCCGTCAAAAATAAGTCTTTTTTTATAATCTTTATTAGTAATAAATCTTTCAATTAAGTTTCCTACAATCTCGTCTGAAACTAAATTTCCAGCATTTATTATTGAGGAAATTTGTTTGCCTAACTGAGTTTTATCATTAATTTCTTTTCTTAAAAGTTCTCCAGTCGACAGTTGATATAAATTGAATTTTTTAGCAATAAAGTTTGATTGAGTTCCTTTGCCTGCTCCAGGTGGACCAAAAATAACAATGTTCATTTACTTAATTACTTACCAAATTTTGTTTTTTTAATTAATGACTCGTATTGCGAGCTCATCAATCTAGTTTGGACTTGGGTAACTGTATCCATTGCTACAACTACAACAATTAGAATTGATGTTCCACCTAAATAAAATGGTATTGGGTATTTTGCTATTAAAAATTCAGGCATTAAGCAAACAAAAGTCAAATATAATGATCCTACTGTAGTTAATCTCATAAGTATCGTGTCAATATATTCAGCCGTTCTTTCACCTGGTCTAATACCAGGTATATATCCGCCGTATTTTCTTAAATTTTCCGCCGTCTCTTTAGGATTAAAAACAATAGAAGTATAAAAAAAAGAAAAGAATATTATTCCTGAAGCATAGAGAAGCATGTAAAGTGGTTGTCCTTGAGTAAACATCGATGATACTTTTAAAAATGTATCGGACTCAGCAAATCCAAAATTTGTTATAGTTATTGGTAGAAGAAGTAAAGCAGATGCAAATATTGCTGGAATTACACCAGCAGTATTGATTTTCAGAGGCAGGTGTGAAGACTCACCTCCATACATTTTATTTCCTACTTGTCTTTTTGGATAATTGATTAAAATTTTCCTCATTGCTCTTTCAAAGAACACTATAAAAAGCACCGTTAGAATTACTAACACAAATATTCCAACTATCATTAATGCCGACAACGCACCTGTTCTTCCAAGCTCAAAAGTCGAGACTAAAGCTCTAGGAATTTCGGCTACTATTCCTGAAAAAATAATTAGTGATATACCGTTTCCAACTCCTCTTAGAGTTATTTGTTCACCTAACCACATTAAAAATGTTGTTCCAGCTACAAGTGATATAGTTGTTATAACCCTAAAGGACATACCTGGCTCTATAACTAGATTACCAGCATTTTCTAAACCAACAGAAACACCATAACCTTGTAAAACTGCAATTAAAACTGTTCCATATCGAGTAATCTGAGTAATTTTTTTTCTTCCCATTTCACCTTGTTCTTTAAGATTTTTAAAATAATCAGAAACTCCGGTTAATAATTGAACAATAATTGAAGATGAGATGTAAGGCATAATGCCTAATGCAAAAATAGCCATTCTAGTAACGGCTCCTCCTGAAAACATATTAAACATTCCAAGCAAACCTTTTTGACTTGAGGCCATAATTTCTTTTAATGCTAAAGGATCGATGCCTGCTAAAGGAACATATGTTCCTAAACGGTAAATAATAAGTATTAAAATAGTAAATAGTATTCTATTTTTTAAGTCTTTAGCCTGACTAAAAGCACCAGCAGTATTGAGTGTTTCACTAGACATAATTTTATTTTTTAATTATGCTTATTTTACCACCCGCTTTTTCTATTTTTGATAAAGCTTGTTTTGAGGCAAAATGTGCAGAAATTTCTATATTTTTTTTTATTTCACCTGTTCCTAAAATTTTAAGTTTCAAAAATTTTTTATTTATTAATTTTTTTTCTTTTAAAATTTTTAGATCTAAAGAGTTTTTGATATTATTTTGAGATTTATCTAAAATATTTTGAATTTTTGAGAGATTTAGAATAGCTGTATAATTTTTATTTAAAGATTTGAAACCTCTTTTTGGAAGTCTTCGGTATAAAGGCATTTGGCCTCCTTCGAAACTTTTAATTGCGACACCAGATCTTGATTTTTGCCCTTTGTGACCTCTTGAGGAAGTTTTTCCTTTACCAGAACCTATTCCTCTACCAACTCTAATTTTCTTTTTATTACTTTTAATTAAACTGCTTAATTGCATTATTTAGCCTCTCTTTTTAAAACTATATCTGAAATTTTTTTACCTCTTATAGCTGACAAAATTTTTGGAGAAATTTGAGATTTCAGACCATTGACACAAGCCTTTAAAACGTTATGCGGATTAGCTGAACCTAAAGATTTAGCAACTACATCTTGGATACCTAAAACCTCGCACACAGAGCGAATAGCCCCTCCTGCAATAATTCCAGTACCTGCAGGTGCGGCTCTTAAGAAAACTTTACCAGAACCATTTTTTCCTTCTACATCGTGATGTAAAGTTCGTCCTTCTTTAAGAGGTATCTTTATCAAATTTCTTTTTGCGACTTCTGTCGCTTTTTTAATTGCATCAGGGACTTGTTTAGACTTTCCCTGACCTATTCCAATAGATCCTTTCTGATTACCAACCACTACTAATGCCGCAAATCCAAACCTTCTTCCACCTTTTACAACTTTAGTTATTCTGTTTATTGCAACTAGTTTTTCTTTTATTTCGGTATCGCTTTTTTTATTGTCTGTCATATTAAAATTTTAATCCATTTTTTCTTAAAGTCTCAGCAAATATTTTAATTCTACCGTGATATTTGTATCCACCCCTATCAAAATAAACTTCGTTGATCTTTTTATCTTTCGCTCTTTTAGCTAAAATTTCACCAATTAAACTTGATTTTTCCATTTTTTTAACCTTTTTACCTCTGATTTCTTTTTCAATAGATGAAGCAGAAACTAATGTTTTTTTTTGTTTATCATCTATAATTTGAGCAGATAAATTATTTAAAGATTTTGAAACAGAAACCCTATAACGATTAATACTGACATTTTTCAGTTTTTTTCTATTTCTCAATTTTCTTTTGATCTTATTATTGATTTTCATTACTTCTTCTTACCCTCTTTTCTTAAGACAAATTGACCTTTTTCTTTTATACCTTTTGCTTTGTAAGGCTCTACAGGTTTTAAATTTTTTATATCTGCAGCGATCTTAGAAACTAATTCTTTATCTACACCACTAATTTTAATAATTGTTTGTTTTTCAACTGTGATTTTAATTTCTTTGGGAATCTTAAAATTTACTTCGTGACTAAATCCTATTTGTAAATTTAAAATATCTCCTTTTAAATTTGATCTAAAACCTACGCCACTTAATTCTAATATTTTTTCGTGTCCTGTGGTAACTCCTGTAACTGCATTATTAATCAAACTTCTATAAGTACCCCACATAATTGATGTTTTTTTATCAATATTTTTTGTAAGCGGTTGAATCTTAAATTCACTCTCGTTTAATTTCGATGAGAAAATTTTGTCATTTATAGTAAGTTTTTTTGTACCCTTAGGTCCTGAAATAGTAAGGTTTGCTCCCTCAATCTTAATTGAGGAGTCTTTAGGAATTATAATATTTTTTTTACCAATTTTCGACATTAAAACACCCTACAAATTATTTCGCCGCCAACATTGTTTTTTCTAGCCTCTGCATCACTCATAACACCTTTTGGAGTTGATAAAATTGCTAATCCTAAGCCGTTCATTACTTTTGGAATACTTGTAGCTCTTGAATAAACTCTTCTGCCTGGTTTTGAAATTCGTTTAATTTCTTTAATAACAGGATCTCCCTCATAATACTTAAGAGAAATTTTTAAACTAGTTTTATTGTTCTCTGTTTTTTCAATAAAATAATCTTTTATATAGCCTTCATTTTTAAGTATTTGCAAAATATTTTTTCTAAAATTTGATGACGGAATTTCTATAGAATTTAACGATCTCATTTGACCGTTTCTTATTCTTGAAAACATATCACCTATTGGATCTGTTAATGTCATAATTCTCCTACCAACTTGATTTTGTTATTCCAGGAATTTTACCTGAGGACGCCATGTCTCTAAGTGCAATCCTTGAAATTCTTAATTTTCTATAAACGCCATGAGGTCTTCCAGAAACCTCACATCTATTTCGAATTCTAATTTTTGCTGAATTTTTTGGTAACTTGTTTAATTTTAGTTGAGCTTCGAATCTCTCAGATAATTCAAGCTTTCTATTATTAATTATTTTCTTTAGAGCCGCTCTTTTTTTTGCATATTTTTTTACAAGTTTCATTCTTCTTAGATTTTTTTGTATCGCGCTTGTTTTAGCCATATTTATCCTTAGTTCTTTTTATCATTTATGGGAAAATTAAATTCCTTAAGCAATTCTAATGTCCCTTCTTTATTTTTACTTGATGTAACAATAGTTATATCTAACCCCCTAATCTTATCAACTTTATCAAAATTAACTTCAGGAAATATAATATGTTCTTTCACACCAAATGAGTAATTGTTTGAACTATCAATACCCTTAGATGATAGTCCTCTAAAATCTTTAATTCTAGGCAATGCAATATTTACTAGTCTATCAATAAACTCATACATAATTTGTGACCTCAAGGTAACTTTTACTCCCGCATTAGATCCTTTTCTAGTTTTAAAGTTTGAAATTGATTTTTTAAATTTTGTTATAATTGGTTTTTGACCAGCGATTAATGCCATATCATCTGCGCAGGCCTTTAACTTTTTACCATCTGATGCATCTTCACCTAGCCCCATGTTTAAGATAATTTTTTCAAATTTAGGCACATCATGCTTATTTTTTAAAGATAATTTACTCATGAGTTTTGCAACTATTTCTTTTTCAAACGTGGTTTTTAATCTTGACATTATTTTTTACTCACCGCTTTCTTTTCATTTTTTTTTTTATCTAAATTCTTAACATTTGATTGATGTATGAAACTCTCTTTAGAAATAATCCCGCCTTTGTTTTCTTTAGTTGGTTTTGTATGTCGTTTAATCATATTAATTGATTTAATTTTTATCTTATTAAGCTTTCTATTAATTTCTAAAATTTCACCAGTTTTACCTCTGTCTCTACCAGTTATAATTTTCACTTGTGATCCTTTTTTTAACATCATTTTTAAAGTACCTCCGGTGCTAATGATATAATTTTCGTATGACCTCTAGTTCTCAACTCTCTTGTTACTGGACCAAATATTCTTGTTCCTATTGGCTCTCCCTTTTCATCTGTTAAAACTACTGCGTTTTTATCAAACTGAACTTTAGATCCATCATCACGATAAATCTCTTTTCTAGTTCTTACTACAACAGCTTTATGTACTGATCCTTTTTTTACTTTACCTTTAGGAATGGCGTCTTTTACACTTATCACAATTATATCTCCCACTGATGCGTATCTTCTTTTTGATCCACCTAGCACTTTTATACACTCGACTCTTTTAGCGCCTGTATTGTCTGCAACTGTAAGTTCTGTTTGAATCTGGATCATTATTCTATTACCTGCCAAGTTTTCTTTTTAGAGAAAGGCTTACTTTCGATGATTGATACTTTTTCTCCTTCTTTAAATTTATTTTTTTCATCATGTGCGTGGTATTTTTTAGATCTTTTAATAACCTTTTCGTAAAAAGGATGTTTAAATTTTCTTATTACTTCCACAACAATCGTCTTATTGTTTTTTGCACTTGTTACTATTCCTTTTAAAACTTTTTTTGTCATTTAGAGTTCTTTATTGTTGTATATAGCCTAGCTATACTTTTTTTAATCTCACTATACTGAGCAGGATTATTAATTTGGTTATTAACTTTTTTAAATCTCAAATTAAATAAATCTTTTTTCAATGTTAAAATTTTTTTTGTCGCTTGGTCTTTAGTCATTTTTTTATCTTCTTTTTTTTTTGCCATTATCTTTTAATAAATTTAGTTTTAATTGGTAGTTTGGCTGACGCTTTATATAAAGCCTCTCTTGCAATTTCTTCGCTTACGCCATCAATCTCAAAAATAATTCTACCTGGTTTTACTCTACATGCATAATATTCTGGTGATCCTTTACCTTTACCCATTCTTACCTCTGTAGGTTTCTTTGAGACTGGTATATTAGGAAAAATTCTTGTCCAAACTTTTCCTGTTCTTTTCATATATCTCGTAAGCGCAACCCTTGCTGCTTCAATTTGTTTACCTATAATTCTATCAGGTTGAATTGCTTTTAAACCAAATTGTCCATAATTTAGTTTCACAGCTCGTGCGGCATTTCCGTGTATTCGACCTTTAAATGCTTTTCTGTATTTAGTTCTTACTGGCTGTAGCATTCTTTACCCTTTCTTTTTTTTCTTTTTCAACATCTTTTGCCATTAATTCACCTTTATAAATCCAAACTTTTACTCCAATAATTCCATAAGTTGTAAGCGCTTCTGCGAAACCATAATCAATATCTGCACGTAAGGTATGAGATGGAATACTACCTTCACGTAACCACTCTGTTCTTGCTATTTCGTTACCAGCTAATCTTCCACTCAACATTACTTTAATTCCTTTCGCATTTAGTCTCATCGCTGATTGCATAGCTCTTTTCATTGCCCTTCTGTAAGCAACTCTTTTTACAAGTTGTTGAGCAATATTTTCTGCAACTAGACTAGAGTTAAGTTCTGGTTTTTTAATTTCTTTAATGTTTACATTTACGTCTCCATCTGTAATTTTCATAATATTTTTTTTTATTTTTTCAATATCTGATCCTTTTTTTCCTATTACGAATCCAGGTCTTGAAGTGTGAATTGAAACTGTACATTTTTTTGATGAACGTTCTATTATTATCTCTGACACTCCAGAGTTAGTTATATTTTTTTTGATATAATTTCTTATTTTAAAGTCTTCGATTAAATATTTTCCAAAATCTTTTTTTTTGGCAAACCATGTAGAGTCCCAACCTCTATTTATTCCAAGTCTAAGACCTATAGGATTTATTTTCTGTCCCATTATTTACTTACCTTCTTTTTTTCTTTTTTTTCTTCTAATACTATTGTTATTCTGCTGAATGGCTTTTTAATTGGACTAGCTCTTCCTTTTGCTCTAGGTCTAAATCTTTTCATTACAAGGGATTTTCCAACATAGGCTTCTTTAACAAATAAATTATCAATATCGTATTGATGATTATTTTCTGCATTTGATATTGCAGATTTTACAGTTTTGCTCACATCTTTAGCTATTCTCTTTCTTGAAAACTCTAAATCTCTAAGAGCAACATCAGCTTTCTTTCCTTTAATAAAATTACAAACTAAGGCTAGTTTTCTAGGACTAGTTCTTACATTTTTATTTATTGCTTTAACTAATGATGTATTCTTATCCATTATTTTTTATCTCCCTCAGGTTTAGCTGTTGGAGCTGCTGCAGCTGCTTTTTTATCAGCTGGAGTATGTCCTTTAAATGTTCTTGTAGGCGCAAACTCACCCAACTTATGTCCAACCATTTCTTCAGAAATAGTAATAGGTATAAATGATTTTCCATTATGTATCATAAAGCTATGACCAACAAAGTCTGGAATGATTGTGGAGTTTCTTGACCAGGTTTTTATTGGTTTTTTATTAGGTGTATCTTTTAGTTTATCGATTTTTTTCAATAAACTTGGATGAACAAAAGGACCTTTCCAAACTGATCTTGTCATTATGATTTTCTCTTCTTTCTTCTTGTGATTATTAACTTGTCGCTTCTTTTCGGTCTTCTAGTTTTTAGTCCCTTAGCCGACTGTCCCCAAGGAGATACAGGGCTTCTTCCTCCTGAGGTTTTTCCTTCTCCACCTCCATGAGGGTGATCAACAGGGTTCATTGCAACTCCTCGAGTTTGTGGTCTTTTTCCTCTCCATCTATTTCTTCCTGCTTTTCCAATTTTGATATTTTTTTGATCAGGATTTGAAACGACACCGATAGTTGCAGTGCAAGAACTACTAACTTTACGGGTTTCACCTGACGAAAGTTTTAAGATAGCATAATCACCATCATAACCAGATAAAGTAACTGATGACCCTGCAGATCTAGCTAATTTTGCTCCATTTCCAGGAATTAATTCTACATTATGAATTGAAGTTCCAGGTGGTATATCTCTTAGTTCTAAAGAATTGCCAACTTTAATTTCAACATTTTTACCGGACTCGATAACATCACCTTGTTTTAAACCTTGAGGACTGATTATATATGCTTTTTGTTTATCTTTGTATGTAATCAAAGCGATATGAGCTGTTCTATTTGGATCATATTCAATTCTTTCAACTGTAGCTGGAACATTTTTCTTTTTTCTATAAAAATCAATTACTCTATATTTGTGTTTTGATCCTCCTCCTATATGTCTAGAAGTAATACGACCATTGTTATTTCTTCCGCCTGTAAAGTTTTGACCTTTTGTTAAAGGTTTGTATGGTGCCCCTTTCCATAAACTACTTTTGTCTAAGACTACAGTACCTCTAGTGGATTTTGTATAAGGTTTGAAAGTTTTGAGTGCCATAGATTAAATTCCAGTAGTTAAATCAATACTCTGACCCTTTTTAAGAGTAATAATTGCTTTTTTATATCCACTTTTAAGAGATTTTTTTCCTTGTTTCATCTTAAGTTTAGACTTTTGGTTTATTATATTTACTTTTACAACATTCACTTTAAATAATTTTTCTATATTCTTTTTAATAATTTTTTTATTAGCTTTTTCATGTACTTTAAAAACAGTCTTGTTCTGCTCAGATAAAATTGTAGCCTTTTCTGTAATAATAGGGTTTCTAATAGAGTCTATATAATTAATTTTTTTCATTTAAAACCCTTTCTTGAATTTTTTTTGCTGAAGAGGATGTAATAATCACATTTTTATATTTAAATAAATCATAAATATTTGTCCCTTCGTCTTTAATTAGTTTTACATCCTTTATATTTCGAGCAGATTTGTTTATATTTTTCATTGAGTCGTTGTCTGAAATAATTAATACATTTGCTAATTTATTTTTTTCTAAAAATTTAAAAAATTCTCTCGTCTTTTTAATTTCTTTTTTTACGTCTGCCAATATATGGAGGTTTTTATCTAAATTCTTTTTAGACAAAGTTTGAGCCAAAGCTAGTTTTCTTACTTTTTTATTTATTTTTTTTACCTTGTAAACAGATCCCTTTGGTCCATGTGCTATACCTCCGCCCACAAATAAAGGAGCTTTTTTGCTTGCATGTCTAGCTCCACCACTACCTTTCTGAGGAACTATTTTTTTGGTTGATCCCTTAACTTGATTTCTTTGTTTTGTTTTAGCAACCCTCGGTTTTGCATGATTCAATTGCCAATCGATTACAAATTTAATTAGTTTATGATTTACTTTCAATTTAACTAACTTATCTGAAATTTCAATTGACTCAGCTTTTGAACCATCGATACTTAAAAGAGGAAATTTCATTTATTTTTTTCCTTTCTTAGCTGCTGCTGATTTGATTTTTGCTTCATGTTTTTCTTTTATTGTTTTTCTGGTAACATTCTTTACTGACTCCCTTAAAAATACAGTGGAATTTTTTGATCCAGGAATAGAGCCTTTAAGATATATTAAGTTATTCTCTAAATCAGATTTAACAATTTCTAAATTTAACATCGTTCTCAATTTATCTCCCATATGACCTGCCATCTTTTTTCCTTTGAAAACTTTACCAGGATCCTGTCTTTGACCAGTAGATCCGTGAGATCTATGTGAAACTGAAACCCCGTGTGACGCTCGTAATCCTCCAAAATTCCATCTTTTCATAACTCCAGCGAAACCTTTACCTATTGTTCTTGATCTTACGTCTAAAAATTTTTTATCCTTGAATAATTCTAATCCTAACTCGTTACCCTCTTTAAACTGGTCATTATTCTCAACTCTGAACTCTTTTAGGATTTTTTTAGGCTCTGTATTTTTTTTTGTAAAATAACCTTTCATTTGTTTTGTAAGCTTTGAGTTTTTTATTTTAAAAAAACCTACTTTTACTGCGCTATAGCCCCTTTTTTCTTTTGTAATAACATCAAGAACTCTGCCTTTTTCAACTCTAATAACAGTGACAGGAATAGATTGTCCACTTTCTAAGAACTCTCTAGTCATGCCTATTTTTGTTCCTAACAATCCAATACTCATAATTTAAATTTTTATTTCTATATCTACACCAGAAGCTAAATCTAATTTCATCAGTGCTTCAACAGTTTGTGGTGTTGGTTCAATTATATCTATTAATCTCTTATGTGTTCTTGACTCAAATTGCTCTCTGCTTTTTTTGTCAATATGTGGAGATCTTAATACTGTATATCTTTCAATTCTCGTTGGTAAAGGTATCGGACCTTTTACTTGAGCACCGGTCCTTTTTGCTGTGTTTACGATTTCCTCTGTTGAGAGGTCTAGTATCTTATTGTCGTAAGCTTTTAAATGTATTCTTATATTTTGATTTTCCATAAATTAAGCAAGTTTTTTTGTTACTTCATCCTGAACATTTTGAGGCACCTTATCATAATGACTAAATTGCATTGTATATTGTGCTCTACCTTGTGTTGAAGATCTTAGATTGTTTATATAACCAAACATATTGGCTAAAGGCACTGTTGCTTGAATAGCTGTGGCATTTCCTCTTGCTTCTGTAGCAGCCACTTGGCCTCGTCTGCTATTTAAATCACCTATTACATCCCCCATAAATTCCTCTGGAGTAACTACTTCAACTTTCATCATAGGTTCTAAAAGTTTTAAAGTTGCTTTATTACATGCTTCTCTAAAACACATTCTGGAAGCAATTTCAAAAGCAAGAACACTTGAGTCTACATCGTGGTGTAATCCATCTAAAATTGTAACTTTATAATCAATTACAGGAAAACCTGCTAAAATTCCACTTTCTGCAACGCTAAGAACACCTTTTTCTACCCCAGGAATAAATTCTTTAGGAATAGCTCCACCTTTTATTTTATTATCAACTTCTCTTCCTTTACCTGGTTCTAAAGGTTCGACACTTAGTGTTACTTTAGCAAATTGTCCTGATCCACCGCTTTGTTTTTTATGTATGTATGTAACCTCTGACGATCCTAATATTGTTTCCCTGTATGCAACTTGTGGAGCTCCAACATTAGCCTCCACTTTAAATTCACGCTTCATCCTATCAACGATAATATCTAGATGTAATTCGCCCATTCCTTTAATAATAGTTTGGCCGGACTCCTCGTCCGAGCTTACTCTGAATGAAGGATCTTCTTTAGCTAATCTATTTAAAGCTTCTCCCATTTTCTCTTGGTCAGCTTTTGTTTTAGGTTCCACCGCTATTTCAATTACAGGATCTGGAAATTCCATTGGCTCTAATAAAATTTGTTTATTTTCGTTACATAGGGTATGACCTGTTATCGTATTTTTTAAACCAGCGAGAGCAACAATATCTCCTGTTGAAGCCTCTTTAATATCTTCTCTGCTATTAGCATGCATTAATAACATTCTACCAACCCGTTCGGTCTTTTCAGTTGAAGAATTATAGACCGAAGTTCCTGCTTGCAGTTTACCTGAATAAATTCGAATAAATGTTAGAGATCCAACAAATGGATCGTTCGCAACCTTGAATGCTAAAGCTGAAAATGTTTCATTCTCCTCGAATTTCATCTGCAATTTTTCTTCGGAGTTTAATTTTGTAGCTTCAATAGTGCCAATATCCTTCGGGCTAGGTAAATAATCTATTACGGCATCTAATAATGGCTGAACACCTTTATTCTTAAATGCAGAGCCAGTTAATATCGGCACAAAATTAAAACTTAAAGTTCCTTTTCTTATACATTTGATTAAATCTGCCTCAGATGGTTCTTTTCCGTCTAGATAAGCCTCCATTAATTTTTCATCTTCTTCTACAGCCGTTTCAACGAGATTTTGTCTATATTTATGCGCCTTTTCTTTTAAATCATCTGGTATTTCTACATAATCAAATTTTGCTCCTAAATCTTCATTCTGCCAAACAACACCTTTCATTTTTACCAAATCTATAACTCCTTTAAGATCTGCTTCTGCACCAATTGGTAATTGAAGAGGTAAAGGTTTGCAGCCTAAACGTTCTTTGATCATATCTACACATCTATAAAAATCTGCACCTGTCCTATCTAATTTATTTACAAAACAAATTCTTGGGACTTTATACTTATCGGCTTGTCGCCAAACAGTCTCAGATTGTGGCTCTACACCTGCAACACCATCAAAAACTGCAACAGCTCCATCTAAAACTTTTAATGATCTTTCAACTTCAATGGTAAAATCTACATGACCAGGTGTATCTATAATATTAATTCTGTGGTCTCTCCAAAAACATGTGGTCGCTGCTGAAGTTATGGTAATTCCTCTTTCTTGTTCTTGCTCCATCCAGTCCATAGTTGCAGCACCGTCATGAACCTCACCAATCTTGTGACTTTTACCTGTATAATAAAGAACTCTTTCAGTGGTTGTTGTCTTGCCAGCATCAATGTGCGCCATTATACCGATGTTTCTATATTTATCTAAAGTGTACTTAGCCATTGTTAATTACCATCTAAAATGAGCAAAAGCTTTATTTGACTCTGCCATTTTATGAGTATCTTCCCTTTTTTTAATAGCTGATCCTTTGTTTTGAGATGCATCTAAGATTTCTGCATATAATTTATCAGCCATTGTTTTGTTTTTTCTTTTTCTAGTGGCGTCCATTATCCATCTTAATGCTAAAGCCTGAGCCCTTTTTGCTTTTACTTCTACTGGAACCTGGTAAGTGGCGCCGCCAACTCTTCTTGATCTGCATTCTAAATTTGGTTTAACATTTGAGATAGCTGTATTAAAAATTTTTAATGGATCTTCGTTATTTTTGGATTTTATTTTGTCTAAGGCATCATAAAGGATTTTTTCAGCTGTAGATCGTTTTCCATCATACATGATAGAGTTTATAAATTTTGAAATCACCTCAGAATGAAACCTTGGATCAGGATAAACTTTTCTCACAGGTGCTTTTCGTTTTCTAGACATAAATTATTTAGGTTTCTTTGCTCCGTACAGAGATCTTCTTTGTTTACGATTAGCTACACCCTGTGTATCTAAGTTTCCTCTTAGAATATGATATCGAACTCCTGGTAAATCTTTTACTCGACCACCTCGTAACAATACAACTGAGTGTTCTTGTAAATTGTGACCCTCACCTGGAATATAAGCGGTTACCTCAAATCCATTTGATAATCTTACTCGTGCAACTTTTCTTAAAGCCGAGTTAGGTTTCTTTGGGGTTGTAGTATAAACTTTTACGCAAACACCTCTTTTTAAAGGTTGCCTTTCTAGTGCAGGAACTTTATTTCTCGCAATAGGTTTAACTCTACTTTTTTTAATCAACTGATTAATTGTTGGCATAATAGTATTTTGAAGCTAAAGTAAGGAATACCCTTTGGAAATTTTAGTTAGTGTTTAAGGTTTTAATCCACCTTACTTCTAACATTCAAAATGTGCCGTAAACTAGCATTGAATTGATAAAAGTCAA
>MDTD01168976.1_pt1 | contig 13994 bp, 7 predicted proteins | sample 811221 | NCBI WGS metagenome assembly MDTD01 (sample SAMN05326646, study PRJNA326480) | marine metagenome | isolation source: seawater | place: Pacific Ocean: South West | collected 2011
CGGTGGAGGTGGAGCAGGGGGGTCATTTAATAATCGATCCCGCAACCAAACTGCCCGGCGAATAGGGTGTGAATCTTTACCCGTCGAACCTAGCATCAGCACACTCGACTGCCCCAGTAAACCACCACGAATCTCTTCAGTCATCGCTACCTGACGATATGCGTTGCCAATGACGCCCTCCACTCCATAGTGACGAGCCAAACGCTCGTTAAGCATGGTGAAATCAGCATCCAGCATATTTAATGCGCTCAGATCATTTAGAATTAAATGCCTCAGAAAATGTCGGGTCTCCTGCAACATTTCTTCTTTAAGGTCCGCTTGGAAGCCTTGATAAGTTCCTGTATCAATGGCGATCTGCGCGGTATTTTCGAGCTTCAGCCATTGATCGGTAAACTGCTGGTAAAAACGCCAGCCCCTGTCATCCTGCAACATCCGTTGGACCTGTTCGGCTAACACTGTCGGCCGGGTCAACTGTCCTGATTCTGCCAAATCCAGCAATGCCTGATCGGGCATGGTACTCCAAAGGAAATAGGAAAGCCGCGAAGCCAGTTCCCAATCGGAAAGGTCTCGTTTCTTATCCTGAGCCGGCTCTACAAGATACAAAAAGGGTGGGCTAATCAACGCCATAGCTAGCGTCTCCTTCATTGCCTCTTCAAAGCTTGGAAAATCTGCGCGAATCGACAAATAGAAATCCACAAATCGCTGAATTTCGTCCTTCGTGGCCGGCCTGCGAAATGCTCGTTTCAGAAATCGCTCCAAGACCAGTGCAACATATCCCTGCTCATCAAATTGACGCATGTCAGATTCAAACAGAATCTCACGATGCCGTTTGGGTGGCCATTGGTCGAAAACCGGCCCTTTAAAGGTCACTTTCTCTATATGTATTACTGGGTAACCGTCTTCGGCGGGATACCCTTTCTTCTTTTTACCGTCGCGATCAAGCTGCACTTCTTTCGGCTTGCCCGCTCCGTCGTCGTACTGATTCAATACGCGAACGACCAGACCCGGAAATTTACCCTGACCCCGGACGGGAAGCGGATGATTCTCAACCCGACCGGTAAATTCATACGTCGTGGATTCCGGCTTTGTTATTTCAATGGTCTCGGTCACCTTCCAAATCTGTTCGGTGTCCGGCCGATAACCGACAGAAACCTCCATCAAAGGAGCACCCCTATCTTTAGGAATATCGGCGTGTGCCGTCACCGTTACCAAATAGTCACCTTCTTCCGGATAGGTATCCACCATCTTGCCGTAGAAACCCTGCCAGCGTCCCAGATAATTTGACACTTCATAATTGAACCATTTGTCACCAACATTACTTTTCTCAAACGTATGCTCAAACACCTCGGGAGCATCACCTGTGACAATCACTCGGTCGAGCGCTCTGCGAGCAGCATCCAAATAGTATTCGAGTTGGATCGCCGTCATTTGAAGTGACTGGCCATTATTCTTAAATCCATCCGGTGATGCGCCTTCACGAGGAAGGTCACGCGCATAGTCCATCTCAAGATCAAACAGATCCCGCATCGTATTTTGATATTCTTCTCGATTCAGTCGACGCAAAACCACACGACCGCCAGTACTCTTGAGCTCCGCTTTCACCCGATCTATTTCACCGCGAATCCAATGAACGAGAATACTTCGCTCCTTACTGGTCAATGGTTCACCATCTTCCGGAGGCATTTCACCTTTGTTGAGCACATGCATGGCTTCATGCCAGGCCGTGGCAGCACCTCTATCGGCCAGAAAATCGGTGGACAGATTGTCTAAGCGTACATCTGCTTCCTGGACGTCTTCACCATGACAGACAAAACACTTTGCTTGCAGAATAGGCAGCACAGAAGACTTAAACTTTTTGTTCCCGCCGGGTTTCTTCGCTTGAGCGACCGATATGCATATCAGCATCAGGCAGACAACAATAGGCATAATTATCTTGAGGTTTTTCATAACTGAATTTTAACCTCAAATTCGGGAATCATGGAATATCGGCCATCTAATGTATGTGTTGAATAAAACTAAACATCACACCACTCGATTGCCTGGTGTAACCCGGCTACCGGATCACGCGTGGGTATAAACTCATGTCCCACATAACCGTCATACCCAATGTCCACCAGTGACCGCATGCAAGCCGGATAGTTAATTTCCTGATGGTCATCGAGTTCAGCGCGGCCCGGGTTGCCTGCGGTATGGATATGGCCAAGCCAGTCCTTATGCTCGTGGATTCGCCGAATTACATCTCCATTCATGATGGAAACGTGATAGATATCAAATAGTAGTTTTAGATTGGGTGAACCAACTCGTTTCAGGATATCAATACAGTATTCAACATCGTCACCCTGATAACCGGGATGTCCCTTCATCGGATGTGTATCGTCACGTGTATTGAGGTGTTCCAGACAAATTGTCACTCCCGCTTTTTCTGCGTAACCAACAACCTCCTTGAAACCTTTGACACAATTGACCGCGCCTTCCTCTTTACTCAACCCTTCGTCATAGCCGGTAAAAGCGATGACTTTTTTCCAACCAAACTGTTTACATTGATCAATCGACTTTTTGGTGGCCGCGATCACCATCTGATGGTAGTTCGGGTTGTTGAAGCCTTTCATGAACGGCGGGCCCCCAATATCTATTCCGGCGATGGCGCACTCTAAGCCGTTCTTTTTCAAGTCAGGATAAAATTTAGGATCCATCAACTCGACACTGGCACAACCCATTTCCTTGGCGATTGGTATCAGTTCATCGGGACTCCAGTAGTCCTGGAAGCACCAGGCAACAATCGAGTGTTTAATGTTGCCATTCTTGGCAACTCGTCGAATCCGTTTACCCACGTTGATTTCCTTTTCCGTGTCTTCAGCCTGAACCTGTGCAGCGGCCAGTGCACTGCCAACCGCTGCTGTTGTTGAAAGCATCTGTCGTCGATTTAGTTTGCTCATCGTAATTCCAGCTCTCGTTCTTACATGTATTCTTAAAAAGCATCGTAAATTGTTTTGGCAGACTTCACTCGCGCGCCAGCTGCTTCATAAATTGCCTTGGTGAAGGCGGGCACGTCTTCTCCGACAACCATTAAACGATAGGGCGCACTTAATGCCAGAATGCCAGGTAGGTCGCCGTATTTAATCGCACCGGGCAGGAAGTTGACATCGTCATATTGCGTGATGTTACCAAAACGAAAACCATTAGTATCAATAATGGCCGTATGTACTTTTTCCCCTGCTAACGCTCGGGCTGTGGCGGCAATCGGTCCTGCTCCATTCGCACCGACTAACACAATATTTTTCGTTCCATGTTCATCATTTGCGACAAACGAAATCAGGGTGAGCAGATCATGTACGCGCTGAACAAACAGTGCATTGTTGTAGCCATACGTATACGCAGGAATTTTTCGCGAGGTTGTCGTGGCCAGACGCTGGCTATCGAATGACGTCCCTTCTTTCAGAAACTCTCCCTGGTATAGCAGGTCTGCCCCAATGACAGAGACGCCTTCTGCAAGCAATGATGCTATTTCCTTATTGGGTTTACCGTCATCACCATACATTCCGGCCTTGCCCTGACCATCGGCCCAAACAACGACGGTACCTGTCCATTTCGTCTTCGTTGGAAAAAAGGACGCAACTGGTAATTCTTCACCGGCAGGATCGTATCTCAGAATATCCGTGAATTCGTGATAGCCTTCGCGTTCAAACTTACCAACTTTCACCCGACTAATCTCATCGACGGATGACAGACCACGTCCGACGATGGCTTTCAAGGCCGCGCCGTGCAATCCCTGTAATGCCTCAACTTTGTTTTCCGCTGATCGTAAGACACGAGCAATCTGGCGATTACTGTCCTTATCGATGACTCGCAACAATTTGATCTCATGGGGCACACCGGCTTCGGGGGCAGGGTGTTCGTCGTCCCAAACAGAGTACTCTTCGGGAGTCAATGGCTTCCAGTCTTGTTCGACAATCGGCTCTTCCAGCCCCAAGTTCATATGTTTGTTAAACCAGTGGTACATATGACGTCGCGTGACATAGTTGTAGTTATGCCCGAAATTCAGATAAGAGACACAAAAAACATCATCAACATCTCCCACCATTTTGTAGAGTTGTTGCAGTTCGGGATAACCCTTCGTCTGAATATCCTTGGTCCAGTCATTGGCCCCGGTCATCGCAATCGGGCGTGGGGCAAACAGGGCTGTCAGCTCAATATTCCCGGTATCCACTCGCAATAGACTACAGTTTTCACACGGACAACCTCCCTGCATGGCAGTAGATACCATTCCCTGAGGAAACGACACAATTGGCCTTGCATCCAGAGCTCCCAGCAAAATTGTCTGTGTGCCACCTCCGCTGCCACCGGTAATACCGATCCGTTTTCCATCAACGTCTGGTAAGGACTGCAAAAAGTCCAAAGCCCTGATGGAATTCCAGGTTTGCACGCCCATAATGCTTTGCATTCGCATCTCTGCCTGAGCCGAGAAGAACCCCCATTGGCTTGGTGATTCCAGATCCGGTCGGCGGTCGTTCAGTCGATGGGAAACTTCCATGGGAATCTGTAGGGAATCCACATAACCTTCCATGTCATAAATGAAAGTGACGCATCCCATGCGCGCAAGTTGAGCACAGCGAGCCAGCTTGGGGAACCTTCCCGAGTTCTCAAATTTTTCATCGCCGTTCTCGATGAGTTTCTTGATGCCATCGCCGTGATCCTGCATCCTTCCACCATGCCCATGAGGCGTGAGGACAGCCGGAGACTTACCTTCGGCGGCCTCCGGGCGGAATAACAGACCGGAAACAAAGTGACCGGGATAGCTCTCAAAATGGACCTTTTCGATCGTAAACCCGTCGCGTAATGATTTGCCGTATATTTTGGCGTTCAGCGGCGTCTTCGCTGGCTGCGGCCAAAGCCCCAAAGCAACCCGCAGGCGCATTCTGAGATGATCGCGTCGCGTTTCCCAGGCCCTAGCTGTATCAGGAACGGCAAAGGGAAAATAGTTATTCAGATGTCGCAACTCACCAAGACGACTGTCGTCTGGCAACTGGCCATCTTCATAGACATCTGTTTGTGCAAACAGGCCGACTGTAAGCAAACATGCTACTGCGCAGGCAATACCCTTGAACGCTTTCATGGCGTCATTCCTATTGATAAATAAGAGAGGCTAAGAAACAGCGACGGCTGTTAGTCCAATTCTTTAATCTCAATGTTACGGAACTGAACAGGATCATTGTGACCCGCGAATCCAAAGTGACCTTCCAAAAGGCTCAGGCCTGGATGCTTCTTCAGCACTGCCGGATCTTTCGCGAGCTCAGCAACGTCTGCATCGAGAATCACTGCACCATTGAGTTCCACTTTGATTTTTGTGCCCTGAACGGTGACTTCTTCATAATTCCAGTTACCAGCTTCGTAAAGATACCCGCGAGCTGCAGGAATCAATCCATAAACAGATCCGTGGTATTGGTATGGAGCCAGCTTGCCAGGATACTGCGTATCCAGCACCTGTAATTCTGTCATGCCCTGATAAGCGGGGTTACCACTTCCCGGATATCGAATCGCCAAACCATTATTTCCTGCCGGTGGCATCTTGATTTCCAGTCGAACTACAAAATCTTTGTACTTCTTTTCGGTATAAAGATTTCCGCCTTTGCCCTTTTGGCACTGGATTGCTCCATCAACCACTTCATACTCGCTTACTGCGCCGGCCCAACCATCGAGATTTTTACCGTTAAACACGGACTTGAATCCTTTGCTGGAGGCGGACTCGCGGAGAATCTTGTTTGCTTCGTCCGAACCAATTTCACGAACGAAGATATTGCGCCAGCTGATTTCACCACCATGAGTCTGAAGTTGAATTGGACCCTTGGGAAACAGTGGGCGTTTACGATCGAAATAGTTTTCCATAATCGCATTATCAACAACTAATTTGCCGTTTAACCAAACACTGGTGCGAGCGCCAATTTGACGAATCTTAAAGCTATTCCATTCACCAAATGCTTTGTCTGCCAAAACCAAAGGATCTTTGCCCTTGGCGCCCTTACTGTTATTCCAAAGACCTCCAGATCCTTTATCAGCTCCAATGCCGAATTTCTTTTCGTCTGTAGAATCCCAGATTTGAACCTGTGGCACTCCTTTCAGATAGATACCACTGTCAGCCTTAGCCACAGTTTTATAATCGATCATCAATTCATAGTTTGTGAATTCAGCTTCGCTGGTCAGATACAAACCATAGCCATCATTGACCAAAACGCCATCTTTCACTGACCAATGTTGATTGATGTCATTGAGGCTTTCCTTTTTATAGGCGGCTTGTTCCTCTGCTGTCATGGACCACAGAGTTTCCGGGTTCTTGGTCGACCATCCGTACCAACCATCTACATTCTTACCGTTAAACAGAGCTTTCCAGCCTTTAGGCGGAACATTTAACTCACCAGCAAAAGCGGGAGCAGCAATAAAAGCAGCCAGAACCAGTGAGAGGATTGTCTTTTGAAGTTTCAAGGGATTATCTCCACATAGGGGTGGTCAATTGAATTCGATATGCACTCATCCTAAACCCTCTGGTAAGTGAATTCCATGATTCCAACAAAGAAAATCAGGGATCTGTTTAGACAATCGTGCTAAGCGATTATTTCGTCGATTAGATGTCCGTGAACATCGGTCAACCGGCGATCGATCCCGTTGTTACGAACGGTTAACTGTTTATGGTCGATCCCAAGTAAATACAACATGGTTGCATGGATATCATAGACTTGCGTGGGGTTATCACGATCCAGTGGCTTGAACCCCCATTGGTCCGATTCACCGGCTGTAACACCGCCTTTTATACCACCGCCACAAAGCCAGTTTGTAAAGACAAACGGATTGTGGTCTCGGCCTTTACTGCCCTGACTACTGGGCATTCGGCCGAATTCTGTTGTCCAAAGAATCAAAGTGTCCTTCAGCATATCCCGCTGTTTCAAATCTTTGATCAAGGCGGCTGTGCCAATGGCCATTCCTTTGGCAAGTGGACCATGGTCTCGTGCGATATCTTCGTGACTATCCCAGTTACGACGTGGAAATCCGTTATCATTTCCAGACCATATCTGTACAAACCTGACGCCCTTTTCAAGCAGCCTGCGAGCAATCAGGCATTTGCGTCCGAAGTATTCCGCTTCTTCAGGAATATTAATATCAGGCCCGTAGGTAGCTCCTTCATTTTCTAGGCCATACATTTTGCGTATATGGCCCGGCTCTTTGGATATATCGAGGACTTCCGGGGCACTCAGTTGCATCCTGGCCGCAAGCTCGTAGCTTTCAATTCGAGCATCGAGCCGTGAATCACCGGGACGCTCTTCGGCATATTTTTTGTTAATTCGGTTGAGCAGCTGTAAGCCTCTTTGTTCACCTTGCTGAGTAATAAAATTCGCCCGAGCCGTTAAGTTTTCTATCGGGTTTTCTCTTTGTGGGAATATCGTAGTCCCCTGACTGCTGGCAGGCAAAAATGCTGAACCCCAGTTCTTAGGGCCATTAGATGCATAGCCCCGATGATCCGGTAACACAACAAACGTGGGCAAATTGTCATTAATACTGCCCAACGCATAGCTTACCCATGACCCCATACCCGGGAATCCCGGTCGCTGAAATCCTGTGGCTTGTAAGTAAGTTGCCTGACTATGAACTCCTGTCTTACCAACCAGGTTATGAACGAATGCCATTTCATCGACGACTTCACCCAGAGGAGCCACGGCATCACTTAGATGCTTTCCAGACTCACCGTAAGGCCGAAATTCAAAGTATGACTTCGTCCAGGGACCGGCTCCATTTTGAAACAACTCCACCTTTTCACCAAAATCAGATGCTTCGCCATGATGGGCATTAAGCCAGGGTTTGTGATCCCACAAATCAATGTGACTTGCCGCTCCTGACATGAATAGCTGAATCACACGTTTGGCTTTAGGAGGATGATGAAGCACTCCACCTAACGCTCCGGAATGAGCTGATGCTGTCATAGGATCCAGCCCCAACATAGATGCCAGAGCAATTCCGCCAAGTCCTCCACCCGAATTCCATAGAAATTCGCGTCGCGATAGTCGGGATGGATCTGGACTGGATGGATGGTTCATAACAGTTTTTTCTAGTCACTTAATCGACAAACACAAATTCATGCAGGTTATAAAGCAGACGGCAAAGGTTTTCTAATCCATGCTCGGTTGCATATGTCAGTAGTTCCGCTTGCTCAGATTCCGTGGGAGCTCGGCTAGTTAACCGGGAAAACGCGTGGCGGACTTGTTCGGATGTTGATGTTTGACTTGTCATGAGATCGTTGGCGAAGTGCTCGGCCATCGCCAGATTGAACTTATTGTTCAGCAGGGCCAGCGCCTGAATCGACGTCAATGTTTCATCTCGCAACGGTGTACTCTTAGAAGAATCTGCGCAGTCCAGAATCGTCATAAAGGGATCCGGCTGACTGCGGACGATAAAGCGATACACACTGCGGCGGTGGCTTGTAACATCATTTGGATCATGCAGATGATATTCATAGTGAGGTGAGTGCTGTGGGTGTTCTAATTTAAACAAATAATACCCGGGGCCACCCATCTGATTGTCCATTCGTCCGCTAACCTGCAAAATCGAATCACGAATCTCCTCCGCTGATAGCTTTCGTCGGTTCATACGCCATAGAAACTGGTTGCCGCTGTCTATTTCACTGTTGGCTTCGTGAAAAGCCGATGCCTGACGGTAGGTGGAACTAAGCATGATTAGCCGATGCATATGCTTAAACGACTGACCATGATCCCGGAATTCCATAGCGAGCCAATCCAGTAATCGTGGATGTGTTGGTAACTGACCCATCCGGCCAAGATCATTGGGAGTGGTTACGATTCCTTGTCCGAAGTGATATTGCCAGATTCTGTTAGCAACACTGCGCCATGTCAGCGGCTGGTCTTTTCGCACAACCCACTGAGCTAAGGCGACTCGGCGATCACCTTCTGAGTGAGCTTCATCAAGCTGAAAGACTCCATCGGCATCCAGCAGTGGGATCGTCCCCGGCTGCGTATCCTGACGTGGCTGCAGAATATCTCCACGATGAAGCACTTTGATTGTCCGAGGCTTCCCCTTCGTGGGATTGAATGCGCCCTGGGGCTTAAAGTCAGTTGCAGCGGCAAACACCATTTGACCAGTGGGTAACGATTGAAGTTCTTTATTCAGAGCATTTTGCTGTTGCATCAATTCACCATGACGCTTTTGGCGATCCGGTGTGTTTGCAGATGCCATATGCTGGCCGGCCTTGAGTAGCATGGCTGCCCATTGCTGGGTCTTTGCAACATCTTTTGGCGTCGGCCATTTTCCATCGGTCAGGTTCTTTCTTGCCCAACGTACCGGAGCCTCGATAGAAGTAGGCGACGTCACCACTTTTCCACGGGCAACATTTTTTCCATCTGAATTGAGCGCCACTAACTCTGACACCGCAAACATCTTTGAACCCGCTCGGTCAAAGAGTTTATTCACACTTAATCGAATATAGCGGCCGGTGACCTGTTTTTTGACCGCATAGTATGCGATGCCCAGATTGGGGTAATCAGCCCGGTTCTCATCTGCGACCAATGTCGCTTGCTTAAAATCAGGATCATCAGACACCTCCACTTGAAAGCGAACCGGAAAGCCGAAACCGTTTCCAATTCCACCGAAGTCATCACTGCATGGATGCAATCTTATTTCATTCATCGCCAATGACTCGCCCAGATCCACTTGAACCCAACGTTTACTCTCATCTGCTGGATTCATTGCTGAATGGTAGCCATAAGCGTCGTCGCGTTTGTCCAGTACGGAAAACGCGCTCACAGCCTCGGCTTCCTTCATAGCAGCCTGATATTCCGGGCCCGCTTCCCTGGTAACTTCCTGCTGAATTGCTTCGAGTTTTGCTTTGATATCTTTGCTTGCCTGTTCAATCTCCTGTCGCCTTGATATTACCGAGGTGTCGACGTCGTAAACTCGATCGGCTTTATCGACAGCGGCAAAGACTGCCTGCAGATTGAAGTAATGTTGCTGGGTAACAGCGTCGAACTTGTGATTATGGCAACGTGCACACTGAACGGTCGTGCTAACGAATGTATTCATCGTATTGGTAACCATTTCGTCACGATCAATATATCTCGCTATTCGCCCATCAATCTTCGTCTCGGGAACTTCGACATGGCCAATGAAATCCCAGGGACCAGCCGCGATAAAGCCCAACCCTAATATGCCGTCGGGCGTGTCTGGGTAGAGTTGATCACCTGCTAGCTGTTCACGCACAAATCTGGTGTATGGCTTATCTTGATTAAAACTGGCGATCACATAATCGCGATAAGGCCACGCATTGGGACGTAGTTTGTCTTTGTCATAACCTGCTGTGTCTGCGTATTTAACGACATCAAGCCAGTGCCGAGCCCATCGTTCACCGTACGCAGGTGAAGCTAATAGCCGGTCGATCAGTTTTTCATAGGCCAGGGGATCATCAGATTCGACAAAGGCTTGTACTGACTCCGGTGTCGGTGGCAATCCCAATAGATCGAAATAGGCACGACGAATCAGTGTCCGACGATCTGCTTGCCCTGATGGCTCCAGCCCCTTTTCGAGAAGCTTTGCGAGCACAAAAGCGTCCACAGGGTTTTCAACGGCGAATCGATCAGCAAACACATTCTGGAGTTTGGGAACCTCCTGTTTTTCGATCGCATTCCAAGACCACCAATCGGTACTAGTGACCGCGGGTTGCCGGATCACAAATCCTTCTGGCCACTCAGCACCCGACTGAATCCATAACGAAATGGTTTGAATTTCTTCTTCCGTCAATGGCGTGCGATCTTTAGGCATCGCGGCGGGGTCATCACCATCAGGTTTCAGGACTGTCAAAAAGTGACTGGCAGCAGGATCCCCGGGCTCGATATACCCCAAGTCGAACGCCTCCGCCTTAGTTTGAATAGCAAAGTCGCCTTTCCGATCTTCTGAATTGTGGCAGGCGAAACAATGCTTTTGCAAAAGTGGTACGACATCGTTCTCAAAAGAGACCGTTGCTGGTTTTTGGGCGCACAGAGTCTGCGAGGCAAAAAGTAATAGTGTTACGCTAAACAATTGGTTTCGGACTCGGTTCATCATACTTTTCAGCATACCACAAAGCATGTGGTTATCCAGAAACCTCGATTGCCTGTTCAAGCCCTTCTGCCGCTTCTTTTTCGATCCGCTCAAGCACATCTTCCCGCCGGACGTAAACTAATAATCCAAGAATCGCAATGTTCAGGATGCCCATTGCGGTAAATGCATGAACATCACCAAACAGAGCCTCGACCTTTCCAGCAATGAGATTTCCCACGACATGACCAACATTTGACAGCGTCATAAAGATCGTAAACATCGTGGCGCTCGATTGAGTCCAGGATAGGGCCATAGACTCTGCTAAATAATTGACGACGAATGCCGCGAGCAAAATCTTATAGCCAACAGCATAACTCCAGACAATATGGTTATCCCAGTACCCATCAGCAGCCCAGTCTGTGGGATAAGAATAGCCCCAGTAATCGGAGCTCATAGCAAACAGAATTGACACCAACCCATAACCGCCCATCCCGAAAACCATCATCTTTTTACGACCAAACCGATCCCCAAGAAAGCCACAAATCACTGCCGAAATAGCCTCTGGAATTCCGGCATATCCCATGACATGGCTGGTGTGGGTGGAACTCCAGCCAATTTTCTGATTACAAATCGTCTTTAGGATCGTTTCCATCACTCCCCAGCCAATCAGGCTAAGTAGAACCAGCAAAAAAAATGCCATGGTGGTTCGCATCGAAAAGCCCCGAATGACATCATGAACAATCGAAACAACATTGCGATGGCCCGTTGGTGCCCCAGTCATCTGCTCGTTAGGCTGATACAAATCCCACGGAAATCGTTTGTCCCCCTTTCGTTCAACCAATAATAAGGGCACAAGCATAATCAACAGCAGGATGACAACTTGTGCAGCCACCGCGCCCTGAATTCCGTACTGGTTCATCACGGAGGCTAAGACAGCGGCTCCTGCGGACGTACCCAAGAGCTTACTCGCCCACATCGCTCCATTGACAGCTCCCTGTTCGGAATCGGTGAGAATATCAACGGCCAACGCATCGGAGACTACGTCTTGTAAAACTACGAATACGTTGTGAATAAAGAACACCCACAATAATAGATCGGCCGACCGTTCGACGTCTAAATCTTCGCCCTCCATATGTGGAACAGCAAAATAGATTCCAATCAGAGTAATTGCCATGAGCAATTGAGCCAAAACGATCCACGGTCGTCGACGGCCAAATCCCTTAAATTGAAGAGAATCGATTACCGGTGCCCAGATAATTTTAAAAGTCCAAGGTAACAAAGCAAAGGCTGTCAGTGCACCTACTCGCTCAGTACTAAGCCCCATCCCCGACAAATAGTTGGCCATCGTAATGGTCATAAAGCCCCAGGGCACACCTTGTGCAAAATAGAGGGCACAAAGAGTGAATACTCGCTGGGTTCTACTGTCTGCTAATGCCAAGGTTAATGTGCTCCGGATTATCGAATTGGTTTGCCAGCAACGCGAGTGGGGATTGCCAGTAACTTCGTTCCGCACGTCACAAACAACGTCTTACGATTCACTCCACCGAACGTGCAATTGGTAATTGTATCTTCCGGGGTTTCCCGAAAAGCCAGTATTTTCCCTTCGGGCGACACCACATGAATACCGGGCCTGGTATCCAGCGTTTCACTAGTTTGTCGAGTTGCATGCAGCCCGGCCGCAACATACAGATTGCCCATTTCGTCTATGGCCATGCCATCGCCACTACGCCCGGGATAAAAGTCGATGACCACCTTCTCATCCGTCAAACTTCCGTCTCTTTGGATTTCATAACTTCGAATATCCCGATGATGATCTGCATCCGGATGAGCTTCGATGAGATACAATTTCCTGCCGTTGGGTGAAGTCACCAAACCATTGGGCATATGGATGTCAGGCCAGGCAAGCACTTGCTCAAGGCTTCCGTCTCGATCCAGTCGATACACCGCATTTACATTTCCCTGAGATGGATCCGCTGTCCCGGGACGGGATGAAAAATAGAGGCGGCCTTTGTAATCAAAACAGAGGTCGTTCGGTGCCGCTAATGGGAAGGAGTTGAACTGGTCAGCCATGACCTTAACCGTTCCGGCCTTCCAGTCTGTCCGGGTAACTCGGCCAGCGCCTCCTTCACACGCCCATAAATTGCCCTTTCCATCGAAGTGAAGGCCATTGGCTTTATTGCTGTTCTCACGGAACACGGATAAATTGCGGCCATCCCATTTCAGAATCTTCTCTGCCGGAACGTTTGTGAAATACAACGCTCCGTTACCCCAGGCCGGACCTTCCGTGAACACTTTATCATCTTCAATCGTGGTCAGGACTTTTACCTGCCCGAGAAATTCTTCCGTATTCAGACTGGAATAATCTGCGGCCGAGGACAGGGGAGTCCGCGCTGTCCAGGATGCTAGCAGCGCTGCTGAGCCGCCGAGCATTAATGCTGAGCGTCTATTCACAAGATAAGTCATCGATGATCCTATCAAGAGGTGCCTGTCCGGTTTAAATTCCGAGTACTCGGATTATAGGTCAGTTCCCGGCATGACGCGCATAAAAAAACAGCCCGTGATTTCACGGGCTGTTTCTTGTTCGTAAAGCTATGTTGCTTTGCAGTCCAGATCAGGCCTGGTTCATGCAAACAACAAGTGCGAAGAAGGTAAAACCTTCAATCAGTGCAGCTGCAATAATCATTGCAGTCTGAATCTGACCAGCTTTTTCGGGCTGGCGAGCCATGCTCTCAAAAGCACCAGCGGCCAACTTACCGATACCAGCGGCAGCACCAAGTGTCACCAGACCGGCACCAAAAGCACCTGAAAAAGTAATAAGCGCCTGGTCTCCACCTTGAGCTAAAGCTGGCGAAGCCAAAACGAGCAGAGCACCAACGCTCCACATAGCTAATTTAGCTAATTTGTTCACGGAATTATCTCCTACA
>MDTD01028161.1_pt1 | contig 13992 bp, 10 predicted proteins | sample 811221 | NCBI WGS metagenome assembly MDTD01 (sample SAMN05326646, study PRJNA326480) | marine metagenome | isolation source: seawater | place: Pacific Ocean: South West | collected 2011
ATTACATCTAAGGCTCAAACTACAAGACATAGAATTAGAGGTTTAATAAATGGGGATGATTATCAAATTGTTTTATCAGATACTCCTGGCATTCTAGACCCAAGCTATAAACTTCAAGAGGCAATGATGAAGTTTATCAAAGAAACTCTAATAGATTCAGATTTCCTAGTAATAGTTGAAGAGGTTGGAAATAAAGAGTCTTTTAATAAATCATTAGTTAAAAAAATAAATTCTTTTAAAATTCCAGTAATTTTATTGATAAACAAGATTGATCTTTCTTCTCAACAAGAATTAGAGGAGTCAATATCGTATTGGAAATCAATATTTCCAAATGTTGACATATACCCTATTTCCGCAATTGAGGGATTCTTTACTGATGAGCTAATTGAAATTTTTAAAGATAAGCTTCCTTTATCTCCTCCATTTTTTCCAAAAGATCAATTTACAGATCGACCTGAGAGATTTTTTGTGAATGAATCCATAAGAGAGCAAATTCTAATTCATTATGATAAAGAGGTGCCATATTCTGTTGAAGTAATAACTGAGGATTTTAAGGACTCACCAAAAATTATTAATATCAGATCTTTAATTCTAGTTGAAAGAGAATCACAAAAAGGAATATTAATTGGTCATAAGGGATCTGCTTTAAAAAAAGTTGCTTCTCATGCAAGAACTAATTTGGAAAAATTTTTTGGAAAAAAAATATTTTTGGAAGTATTTGTTAAGGTTAGAAAGAACTGGAGAAATGATTCATCTTCTTTAAAAAAATTTGGATATAATTTATAATTAAATGAGTGGAATTGTAGCAATAGTTGGAAGGCCTAATGTCGGTAAATCTACACTCTTCAATAGATTAATTGATAGAAAAGAGGCTATAGTTGACCAGGTAAGTGGAGTAACAAGAGATAGACATTATGGGAAATCTGACTGGAATGGAGTAGAGTTTAGTGTTATTGATACAGGAGGATATCTTCCCTCAAGTAATGATATTTTTCAAAAAGAAATTGATAAGCAAGTAATTTTAGCTATAGAGGAAGCTGATGTCATTTTATTCTTGGTTGATGTTAAAGATGGTCTAACTGGAGTTGATCAATCTATTGCAGATATGCTTCATAAATCTTCTAAAGAGACTCTCCTTTTGGTAAATAAAGTTGATAATTCTAAACTAATAGAAGACTCTAATGAATTTTATTCCTTGGGTTTTGAAAATTTATTCTGTTTATCATCAATTAATGGATCTGGAACAGGTGAGTTTTTAGATTTATTATCTGAGAAACTTCCAAAAGAGGACTTAATAATTTCAGATGTCCCTAAGTTTGCTGTAGTCGGAAGACCAAATGCTGGTAAATCATCATTTATTAATTCTCTTATTGGTAAAGATAGATTTATAGTTACTGATGTTGCTGGAACAACTAGAGACAGTTTATACACTCGATATAATCAATTTGGTTTTGAGTTTGATTTAATAGATACAGCAGGAATTAGAAGAAAAAGTAAAGTATCTGAAGATATTGAATTCTACTCAATTTTAAGATCTGTTAGAGCAATTGAAAATTCAGATATATGTTTAATAATCTTTGATGTAGAGAGAGGCTTTGATTCTCAAGTTCAAAATATATTTTGGCTTGCAGCTAGAAATAAAAAAGGTATTGTTATTCTTGTTAACAAGTGGGATACAGTGGAAAAAGATCATATGACTACTAAATCAATTGAAGAAGAGATTATATCAAAGACATCACCTTTTACTGATATACCAATTGTATTTATTTCTGCATTAACAAAACAGAGAATCTTTGATGCAATTAAAATTGCAATGGAGGTAAATCAAAGAAGGGATTATAAAATTCCAACTAAAAAGTTAAATGATTTTATTCTACCAATAATTGAGCAAAAGCCTCCACCCAGCATCAAAGGTAAATACATAAAAATCAAGTTTTGTAGACAACTTCCAACTAAGTATCCTCAATTTGCATTTTACTGTAATCTGCCTCAGTATATAAAAGACCCCTACAAACGTTTTCTAGAGAACCAATTAAGAAAAAATTTTAATTTTTTGGGAGTTCCGATTGATATTTTTCTTAGAAAAAAATAATCATAAAGTTTTTTTAAGAGACTTTAGCTCTTCTTTTATTTTATTAAGTTTCTTTAAAATTGCTAAATTTACTTCCTCAGAAATATCCTTAGATTTTAGTTTTTTCTTTGCACCTTGAATTGTTAGTCCATCTTTTTTTAGAAGAGTATATATCAATCTTATGGATTCAATATTTTCTTTTGTATACTTTCTTGTTCCAGATGATTTAATCATAGGATTTATCTCTTTGAATTCTTTTTCCCAAAACCTTAATAATGAGGTATTGACTTTAAAGTGATTTGCTACTTCACTTATGCTATAGTATTTTTTTTCTGGAAGACTGCTAAACATTTTAGTCAAGAGATTGATTCTCCTGTGAGGCTTGATTTACAAGCTCTTCAAATTCAATAGGGGATAGACTACCTGAGTAGAAATTTATTGGATTTATTTTTCTACCGTCCTTCACAATTTCATAATGAAGATGAGGAGCAACAGATCTACCAGTGTTACCAACATAACCAATAAGATCTCCTCTTTTTACTCTATTACCTCTTCGAACAACAATTTTATTCATGTGAGCGTATATACTCACATATCCAAAACCATGATCAATTCTAACGTGGTTACCAAAACCAACGGCTCTAGCATCTGCTCTTGAAATTCTTCCGTCACCAGTTGCATATATAGGTGTGCCAGTCTTTGCAGAAAAGTCCATACCCCAGTGCATAGTTCTTTTCTTAGTAAATGGATCAATTCTATAACCATAACCAGATGCCATCCTTTTTAGATCAGAGCTGCTTACAGGTTGTATTGAAGGAATTGAGGTTAATAGTGATTCTTTACTCTTAGCTAAAAGTTCAATTTCATCAAGTGATTTAGATTGAATTACTAATTCTTTAGTTAAAATGTCTAGTCTCTCAGTTGTATTTACTATAACGTCCGAACTTTCAAATCCTTCTAAATAATCATATCTATTTACACCACCAAATCCTGATTTTCTTTGATCTTCAGGAATAGGACTAGCCTCAAAATAAACCCTGTAGAGGTTATTATCTCTTTTCTCAATATTAGATAAAGTAGATTCAACTTGCTCTAATTTTTTGTTCAATACTTTTAATTGTAGTTCATAATTATCTATTTCTCGAGCCTGAACTATTTCCTTAGGTGTATCGATAAAATCAGTATTTAGAAGTACAACTGTAATAAATGCTCCAATAATCACTGAACTAATTAAAAAAAGAGACAACCTGTAGATACGTTCTACAAATGTTCTTTTGATTGGAACAAACTCTAGATTATCAGAATCAAAGTAGTATTTAGTTTTGGACATAGACCAATTTGTTGTAATTTCAACCTTTTAATGGCTGTAAAACTCTACAAATATAAAAAAAATGAATTCATCCGTTGTTAGAGAAAAATTTTTTCAATACTTCAAAGACAAAGGACACAATATTATTCCCTCAACCTCTGTAATTAATAAATCGGATAAAAATCTAATGTTTACTAATGCTGGTATGAACCAGTTTAGGAATATTTTTTTAGGTAATCAAGAATCCAAATTTTCCAGAGTTGCAAACTCTCAAAAGTGTCTTAGGGTTTCAGGAAAGCATAATGACTTAGAAGAGGTTGGAGTTGACACCTACCACCATACCTTTTTTGAAATGCTGGGTAATTGGAGTTTTGATGATTACTTTAAAAAAGAGATAATTGATTGGTCGTATGATCTAATAACTAATATTTATGGAATTAAAGAAGAAGATATATATGTTTCTGTATTTGAAGGATCAAAAGAGGATAACCTAGAATTTGATCAAGAAGCTTTTGATGAGTGGAAAAAGTTTTTTAGTGAAGACAGGATAATAAGTGGTAGTAAAAAAGATAATTTTTGGGAGATGGGAGATATAGGACCTTGTGGACCATGTTCAGAAATTCATATTGATTTAAGATCAGAATCTGATAAGAAAAAAATTAAAGGAGCTGATCTTGTAAATAAAGACCATCCTCAAGTTTTAGAAATATGGAATTTAGTATTTATTCAATACAATAGGAAGAAAGATGGATCATTAATAAAACTTGATAAAAAATATGTGGATACTGGAATGGGGCTTGAAAGACTTTGTATGGCACTGCAGAAAAAAGAGTCAACTTATGACACGGACTTATTTGCAGATATTATCCAGAAAATTGAGGATATTTCAAATAAAAAATATTTGTCAGGTGACGAAAATATTGATATTGCTATAAGAGTTATATCTGATCATATTAGAGCTTTAATTTTTACAATTTCTGATGGTCAAATACCAAGCAACAATGGACCTGGATATGTTATTAGAAGAATTCTTAGAAGAGCTATAAGATATGGATATACAAATCTTGATATAAAGACTCCATTCATCTATGAACTTGTTGATGTAGTAATCTCACAATATCTGACTATTTATCCTGACTTAAAAAATCAGAGTGAATACATTGTCTCATTAATTCATGAGGAAGAAAAAGGTTTCCTCAAAACATTAAATCAAGGCCTCTCCCTTATAAATCAAATTATTGAGTCTAATCCAAATGAAAAGAAAATTAGCGGTAAAGATTCTTTCAAGCTTTATGATACATATGGATTTCCCATTGATCTTACGTCATTAATTGCAAGTGAAAATAATTTTCAAGTTGATATAGATGGATTTAATGAACATATGAAAGTTCAAAAAAGTAGATCAAAGTCAACAAGTAGTGAAGAGGTTAAAGAATGGGTTATTGTAAATGAGAGTTCATCTATAAATGTATTTAAGGGCTACGATGATTATGAACTTGAAACAAAAGTTTTCAAGTATCGCGAATGTATAACCAGTGAAGGAGAAACTCAATACCATCTTGTTACGAATGAAACCCCTTTCTATCCTGAAGGAGGTGGTCAAATTGGAGATACTGGAGAAATTATTTCAAACTCAGTGACTATAGCTGTAAAAAATACTTTTAGAGAAGGTGAGGACATAATTCATCTCGTAGATGATCTACCAGATAAACTAGATGAATCTTTACTAATGAAAATTAATAAAGGCAGAAGGGTATCTATTCAGAAAAATCATACTTCAACGCACCTTCTTCAATTTGCACTAAAAAAAATACTAGGAAACCATATAGAGCAGAGAGGTTCCATGCTTACTGAAGGTATTTTTAGATTTGATTTTTCACATCAATCTAAACTATCAGATAAAGAATTAAATGATGTTGAAGAACTTGTTAAAGGCTTAATTAAAGATGAAATTAAGTGTGTTGAAGATAGGGAAGCAAATTATGATGATGCAATTAATGCAGGAGCTATTGGTCTATTTTCAGAAAAATATGGGGATGTTGTAAGAACAATAAAGTTTGGTGAATCTTATGAATTATGCGGAGGTACTCATGTAGACAATACAAAAGAGATTGAAGATTTTAAAATAATTTCTGAGGGTTCTCAGGCATTTGGTATTAGAAGAATTACAGCATCCAGTAATAAAACTAGAATTAAGGAAGAACAGTTAAAAGATCAAGCAATTAAAGAAAAAGCTGAAAGTGAAAAAGCAAATAAACTCCTTCAAAAAGAAATAGATTCTCAAAACAAGTTAAAAATTCAATCAATAAAAGAATTAATTATTAATGAGATAAAAGAAGTTAATGGATTAAATACTTTCACGGGGGAATTAGAACTAGACAATAAATCAATCAAAGAATTATGCTTCTCACTCTCTAATGAAATAGATAATCTATTTATGATTGTTTTATCTAGTAGTGATGAAAAAGTATTTATTTCATGTTTTATTTCAAAGAATTTAATAGCTGAAAGGAATTTTAATGCTTCAAATATTATAAAACAGTTAGCTCCAATAATTGATGGTAGCGGTGGAGGTCAGCTTTTCTTTGCTACTGGAGGTGGAAAAAATATTAATGCTATAGATAAAGCCTTAGCTGAGTCTGAAAAAATAATTAGTCAGCTGTAGGTGGAAATTTTTCAAGTATACTTAAAACAAAATTACCAATCATTTTGTCCCTGTCTCCTGAATACTCATTTAGTACACCAACACCTTTACCTTGCCAAACAAGTTGTTGATTTTTAGAATCAATAAAATTAACATAAAGTGTCCCTTGAACTCTTGAATATACAGAAGAGTAAGGGTAATTATAAAAGAAAGGGTTCCAATAGTAAGGCATATAATTATTTACATATACTCTCTCTCTTGATTTTGTATCAAATGTAACTAGTAAATCAGGTGAACTAGATCTTTGAAGTCCTATAGACTTAAGACCAGAATCTAATGATCTTAAAATTCTTTTTTTATCAAGATCAGAAATCTCAACCTTCTCAATATCTGGTTCATAGAATGAATATGAACTGTAATTACTAAAATCTACATCAGAGTCATAATCATATTGAACATAAATTCCACATGAATTAATTATTAAAGCTAATGTGAATAATATTATTTTTTGAGAGTATAATTTTTTTATAATTTTCATTAATCTAAAGTTATGAAAAATATTTTACTGTTTTTTATTTTAATGTTTCTTTCCTCATGCTCATCATTTAGACCTTTATCAGATAGTAATTTGTCTGTTGATGATCAGATAAAATTATATATTAAGAAATATGCACCAGCTGCAACTAAAAACATGAGATTTTATAAAATACCTGCAAGCATTACACTAGCTCAAGGAATTCTGGAGTCAGGATATGGAAAAGGTACTCTTGCAAAAAAAGCAAATAATCATTTTGGGATTAAGTGTCACAAAGGCTGGAGAGGAAAATCAATTTCACATGATGATGATGCAAAAGGTGAATGTTTTAGATCATATAAGAACCCTTTAATATCTTACAAAGACCATTCTTTATTTTTAGTAGAAAGGGGTAGATATAGCTCCTTATTTAAATTAAATAGAAAAGATTATAAGTCCTGGGCAATAGGGCTTAAAGCTGCTGGATATGCTACTGATCCAAAATACGCTGAAAAGTTAATAAGTTTAATTGAGAGGTTTAAACTAAACAGGTTTGATGAATAAACTTCCATTATCAGCCTTAAATATTTCTATTAAATCATTTTTTCTTAGCTCTTTTAAAATTTTATCCCATTTCTTATTAGATATTTCAAATTCAGATTTAAAGTCAACTAAAAGTATTTCATTAATATTTTTTAGCTTATTAAGAACAACTTTTGAATCTTCAGAAATATTAGGTTCCTTTCTTATTGGTTTCATTTGAGGAAAAAATAAAACTTCTTGAATTGATGTATTATCAGTCATAAGCATAACAAGTCTATCAATTCCAATTCCAATTCCAGATGTAGGAGGCATTCCATACTCTAGGGATTTTATAAAGTCCATATCAATAAACATTGCCTCATCATCACCTTTCTTACCTAACTCTAATTGGTCTTCAAATCTTTTTAATTGGTCAATTGGATTATTAAGCTCTGAATATGCATTTGCAATTTCCATTCCATTTACAATTAATTCGAATCTTTCAGTAAGATTTTGGTTTGATCTGTGCTCTTTTGTTAGTGGACTCATTGATTTAGGATAATCTATTATAAATGTAGGATTGACAAAGTTTTTCTCACATTTATTACCAAAGATTGCGTCTATCAACTTTCCTTCTCCCATGCTATCATCAATTTCAATTGAGAGATCTTTACAGATTGATCTTAGCTCACTTTCATTTTTACCTGAGATATCATAACCTGTATATTTAATTATAGCATCAGTAATTGATATCCTTTCATATGGTGCTTTAAAATCTATTTTTTTTGAGTCATATGTTACTCCAGTTTTACCATTAATTTCTTTACATACTTTTTCAATTAATGACTCAGTAAGTTCCATCATCCAGAAATAATCTTTGTATGCAACATATAGTTCAAGTATTGTAAACTCAGGATTATGATTTCTGTCCATTCCCTCATTTCTAAAATCTCTTGAAAATTCATAAACTGCTTCAAATCCCCCAACAATTAATTTTTTTAAAAATAATTCATCTGAAATTCTTAAATAAAGAGGAATATCTAATGCATTATGATGAGTTATAAATGGTCTGGCTGTTGCTCCGCCTGGAATTGATTGAAGTATAGGGGTTTCTACCTCAAGATAATCTCTTGAGTTTAAAAAATTTCTTATAGAATTAATAATCTTTGTCCTTTTAACAAATGTCTCCTTAACATTGGAGTTTACAATAAGGTCTACATACCTTTGTCTGTATCTTTGCTCTAAATCTGTAAAACTATCATATTCATTTCCTTGAGAATCAACTTTAGGAAGAGGAAGTGGCCTTAGAGACTTGTTTAGAATTTTGAAATCTTTTACTAATACCGTAATCTCCCCAACTTTAGTTTTAAATAATTCTCCACTTATACCAATTATATCTCCGATGTCAAGTAATTTTTTGTAAACTACATTATATTTAGTTTTATCATCTCCTTCACAAATTTCATCTCTATTAAAATATACTTGAACCCTTCCCTTACTATCTAGAATTTCAGCGAAAGATGCATTTCCTTGAATTCGTCTAGACATAATTCTACCAGCGATAACTACTTGTTTTTTATCTTCATAATTTGAAATAATGTCTGATGAAAAATTACTAACTGGATAAAGGGCAGCTGGATAAGGATCTATTCCAAGCTTTTTTAACTCTTCAAGTTTTTCTCTCCTTATTTTTTCTTGTTCTGTCACTATATAGGTTTAAACAAAGATAGGTTTTATAAAACAATCATTGAAGTACAATTTCTATATTTGAATGAAAAATGAAAAATAAAAAAATAATAATAAAAGATATAGGTTTAACCTCATTTTCTGATGCATGGAAATACCAAGAAGATATTTTTCAAAAAATTATTAATCAAAAAGTTCAAAATAGGACTTTGGTAAAAAAAATAAAAACTGATAATTATCTAATTTTTACTGAGCATAATCCTGTTTATACAATTGGAAAGAGTGGCGATATGTCTAACCTTTTATTAGATTCCAGTCAATTAAAGAAAAAAGAAATTGAATTTTTTAAAATTAATAGAGGAGGTGATATAACATATCATGGGCCAGGTCAAATAATGGGTTATCCTATAATTGATTTAGATAATTTTTTTACTGACATTAATTTATATTTAAGATCTCTTGAAAATACTATTATTGAAACTTTGAAGTTTTATGATATCAATGGATTTACAATTAAGGGAGAAACCGGTGTATGGGTTGAGGAATTAAATCAATACAAAAAAATATGTGCATTTGGCATAAGAGCAAGTAGATGGGTAACTATGCACGGATTTTGTTTAAATGTTGATTCTAATCTTGATGAGTTTAAATATATAATTCCTTGTGGAATAAAAGATAAGGGTGTTACTTCTATAACTAAATTGTTGAATGAAGAAATAGACATTAACAAATTAAAAAAGAGTTTAATTAAAAATTTTGCTAAACATTTTAATGCAAAAATATTTTATGAAAATTAATTAATCTCATATGAAACAATAGAAAATTTATCAAGCCTTGATATAATTTCTAATTTACCATCATTATCAGAATCAACTAAATCAAAAGAGGAACTTCCCTTAATTGGAAAACCTTTAACTGGCTCAGCATTATCCTTAAATAAATATAAATTACCTTCATTAAGATCTGATATTCCTACATATAGATTTCCATTTACATTAAATAATTTTGGTCTTGAATATCTCCCAATAGGTAATCTTATAGAAATCCCATTTATTGATAATACCTCTTCATTAAGATATATCAAATTATTATTGTAAATATTAATTAAATTATCCTTAGATAAGTTTCTGTTTTCTCTGGTTAAATTACCATTTGAATCAACTTGAATTAAGTTTCCTTGATCATCTGTAGTTGTAAATAATTTTAAAAATGAAAATACAGAGTTATTACTAAATTGAATTTTTTCATCAACAAATACTCTGTCTTTTCCTCTTCTGTTTAATATTTTTAACTCCCCATTGCTTAATTGTAAAACTATATAATCCTTATCATCTATTCTAATATGAACAGGACTATTAAGAATATTTGATTTAAAATTATCTGGATTAAATCCATTTACAATTTTACCACTATTATCATACATTTTAACTTGATTATCGGTAGTAATAAGGATTCTATAGTTTCTGTTTTTATCATAATCAAAAACTGAAATAGGATGATTAATTTCTCCACTCTTGATATTAAAACTTAGTTGACTAACTTCATTCCCATTTCTATCAATCAAATACAATCTGTCGTTAGTTCTAAATAAAATTTGTAATCTTCCATTTTTATATAAATCAATTTGTTTTATTTCGCCAATAATTCTCCCCGAAAGTGATTTTTTCCATAAAAGATTACCTTTATTAGAATAATAATTTAGATAATTTTTGCTATCCTGAAATGCAAAATCATAACTTTTATTTAAATGATTTTTAAGCCAAATAGGATTTGAAATTATCTCGTCATTTAATGAAATTAGGAACTCTGTATATATATTTCCATTCTCTGTACTTTTATTAACCTTAGAAAAATCAAAATTTAAAAGTGCTATATTTTGATTTAAAGTACCTGAGAGAGAAACATAAGGATATTCTTTTAATTGATAGTCTTTAACATTTATATCATCTATAAAATTTAAAGAATTTGCAGCCCAATAAAAATTATATTTTGAGGTATTATTTTCTTTATATTTTAAGTAATCTGAGTTAGATCCTAATATATCATTAACACTTATTGAATTGTTAATTTTTCTTAGTTGAGAAACTGAATTTGTAAGAATTAAAAAATTATCAATTATGCTAGTATATTTTAAATTTGATTTATAGTTAAGATAGTCAATCAGCTGTTCGAAATTATCCTTAAAACTAATTCGCTTGATATTTTCATATTCAGTATCAAATAAATCAAAATAATTATTAATCTGTTCGAGATTCTTGATTCCTAAAATGATAAATTCTTCTTGATCCTCAACAAAATTTATTTCATCTATTATGCTTAATGATTTAAAATTTAAATTATCTGACGAAATATTATTAGAGTTTAAATAATTTTTCAAATTAAAAATCAATCTTTCATAATCACCAACAGCTATAGACATAAATGATCGAAATGAATTAGGTATGATTTTAAAAGTTTTTATTTCAACTGGATTTATATCTTTTAAAATAGAAAGCTTTGAATTGATTGAATCATTAATTCTTGTTACTCCATTTAAATTAATTTCACTTAAAGAGTTTTTAAAGTCATATCCAATCCACGAAGTATTTACATTTGGAAAAAAGGAAATATTCTTTAAAATATCTTTTGACTCCTCTGTTTTTTTAGATTTAAGAAAAATATTAAAAGGTTCGTTATTTATAACTGTTTTTGAAATTTTTAATAATTCAGAGTCTGTGTTGTAATTTTTGGAATAAAAATCTCTTATAATATTTTCGATTATTAAATCTTTATTTGAGCTTACATAAAAATTTTCTAAAGATGTAATATATATATTTTCATTATTATTTGAATAAATTTTGACATTCTGATATTCCTGAAAGCTATTTAACTCATTAAATATTGAATCATTAATATCAATTTTACTAATAAATGTGTATGCTATATCATCTTTTCCATAAGGGGAAACACTTAAAATTCCACTATTTAATTTATCATCGGCAAGTATTTCAAGCTTATTAATAATTGACTCAGACATTGGATAAATTGCATTTAACAATAAGTTTTCATTTAATATTTCTCTTGTATTATCTATATCATTAATATTAATAATTAAAGATGAATTAGATGGTAAAAGATCTAACCCCGATAAAATAAATTCTTGTTCTGAATTACACGAATAAATTAAAAATAAGAAAGACAATATCAGCTTAGAAAATTTCATTAATTGAGATTAAGTTTTAATTGCTTAGACTTTAATTTGAAAGATTCTCTATGAAAGATAGTTCTTCCATATTTTTTAATCATTTCAATATGATGCATTGTTCCATACCCTTTATTATTTCTCCAATTATAAATAGGAAATTTTTGATCTATTGACTCCATATAATCATCTCTGTAGGTCTTGGCTAAAATTGATGCTGCAGCTATACTAGAATACTTTTGATCACCATTTACAATGCATTTATGCATAATATTTTTAAAGGGCTTAAATCTGTTACCATCAATTAGAATAAATCTAGGTTTTATTTTTAGATTTTCAATTGAATTATGCATAGCTTTAAATGTTGAATTTAGAATATTTATTTTATCAATTGTTTTACTGTCGACAAAACTTACTGAATAAGCAATTGCCGTTTCTTCAATTATTTTTCTTAACTCATATCTTTTAATACTTGATAACTTTTTAGAATCATTAAGACAAGGAATCTTTATATCTGTGTCCAATATTACTGCGGCTGCTGTAACAGGTCCAGCTAAGCTCCCTCTCCCAGCTTCATCAATTCCTGCTTCCAATTTATGCTTTGAAAATTTTGCGATTAACATTTTGATAAAAGTAATTTTTAAAAGAAATATTACCTTAGTATGAAATTACAAAATAGATGCAGAATTTTTTTCTGGTTTTAGCTTTTTTTTTATTGCCGATTAGTTTAATTGCTCAATCTCAAGAAGATAATCAAAAATCAAAAACTAAAGAAAAAGAACTCAAAGTAAAACCAAAAGAAGAAAAAAAAGATTCCATTACTATCAAGGATTATAAAATTTTCTATGAGGATGGAACATCAGTAAGTGTAGATACTACATTGTCTATATCTAAGGACTATCAATTTAATTTTTTAAGAAAAGACATGTTTGAATTGCTATCATTTGCAAATGTAGGTCATACATATAACAAACTGTCATATAACTTTTACGATTTTTATAATCTTCCACAAGTCGGTGCAAAAGCAAAACACTATCATTATTATGAAAAAGAAGATATAGGTTACTATAATGTGCCAACACCTTTTACTGAAATGTTTGCAAAATCAACTTTTGAACAAGGTCAAATTTTAGATTTTTTATTGTCTATAAATTTAACACCTGAGTATAATTTTACAATTGCTCAAAAGGGATATAAATCTCTAGGAAAATATCAAGGAACTAGATCAAGAGGAAATCAAATAAGATTTTCATCAAATTTTAAATCTAAAAACAATAAAACTATATGGAGACTTCACCTAACATCTCAAAATATTTTTAATAAAGAAAACGGAGGCTTAGGTCCTGATGATATATACTTTTTTGAACAAGCACCAAATTATTTTGAACTTGATAATGAAGGAAATCAGATTCTAAATGAAGATGGATCATACAAGATGGTCTACTATGATGGATATTTAGATAGGTCTAGACTTGGGGCAGCTATTTTATCTGAAAACAATCTATATTCCAAGAGGTTTTTTTCATACCTACAAAGAACCATTTTAAAAAATAGTGAAAATGATATTATTTCTGTAGGATATAAATTTACCCATGAGTACAAAAAATTTGAATACAAAGATCAATATGCTACAAATTTTTTTGGGGAATTCTTTGGAGAAAAACCAATACTTGATATTCAAAGATTTACAAAACAGGAACATGAGTTATTTGCCAAAATAGATTTAAATAAAATTGGAAAATTTGAGTTGGGATTTAATAATATTTCTTGGATAAATAAATTTAAACAAATAGAGGATTCTATTAGTAATTTACCGTCTGACTTAAGTATAGATCAAAAGACTTTAAGCGCTAATTGGAATAAGAGTCTTGGAAATTATAATTTCCATTTATATTATAATAAGTCATTGAAGGATGAATATTTGTTTAACTCATTCCTATTCGAATTAAATGGAGAAATTTTAAAAAATTTATATATAGATTTAAAATCATCAGTTTTTGAAAACACTCCTAATTTTAATTATGTATTATTTAATAGTGCATACTCAAAATATAACTGGTATAAT
>MDTD01185923.1_pt1 | contig 13991 bp, 12 predicted proteins | sample 811221 | NCBI WGS metagenome assembly MDTD01 (sample SAMN05326646, study PRJNA326480) | marine metagenome | isolation source: seawater | place: Pacific Ocean: South West | collected 2011
ACTCAATGGCTCTTATAATTTTATCTTCTAGATCTGCATCATCAATCTCTGTACTTAATCTAAAAAGCATAGCATTTAAATCACCACCAAATCTTGGAAAAAATGGTTTTTCACCAAAATTTGTAAGTAATAAGTTTTTAACTGCCTGCTTAACAGCAGCAGCGTGTTGCTTTTTAAAAATATCACCAGATGGTCTTTTGGCAAAAGTTAAATCAATATCAGAAAAGACTTTACGTCTATTCGTTTGAATAGTTTTGGTACCAATGTTACCATCTTCTATAGAAAAAGCTCTTGTTGGCATTTTATTCCTTATTTTGAACTATTTATATGTTTAATGTAGCATCTATTGTAATATCTTCAACTTCAATTAATTCATCTGTACTTTGTACCATATTATTAAATCTTGTTTCAACTTCATTCGTAAATGTTGCGCTCCATGGTGATACAATTTCTGGCATCACTAATATAATGTGAGCATTTAAACTTTTGTCAGGGTTATAAGTATCATAATCAAGAATAAGTTTTTCAAACTGTAGATTGTTTTTCCAATAATTTGCTAAATCAAAAGTTCTTTGTGTTGCTTGTTCACCTTCTCTGTTTATCAATTCATAAACTACAGCTTGCCCTCTTGACATAAGATAGTTTATTCCATCTGTAATATCTAAATTTTCACCATCATTAGATCTGTATAAACCTTCTACCACAACTAACCTATACAATTCAAATTCTTTTGTAGCAGAAAAACTATTGATTGTGGCCATAGCTTCTGCATGAAGTACATATTGCTTAGCGATTTTTAACTTTTCGTCATCATCTAAAATATGAGTTAAAGTTACAGGATCACCATGGCCACCTAAAAATTTACCGATAGATATTCCTGGTCCAACTTTAGTTCTAGATGTAATTTCATCTTGAAAAACTGGATTATATTTTGGTTCCGGTAATAGATCTGTTTTAAATGTTTTTGCCATTATGTAAATATATCCTCTGCACCACTGGCTGGTCCTATATTTTTATCGCCTCTTTGTAAAGTTTTTTCTGAACCAACCATTCTGTTTATTTTTCTAGGAGCTACAGAAGCAAAGTCAGAAGATATTATTCCTTCTGATATTATAGCACCTATAAATTCTTCATTATTTAAATTATTAGGATCTCTTAATTTCGATCTTGCCTCTTTTGTATCTAAGTCTGTTTTAGAAACTCCTCCATAATTTTTACTTCTATCGATCGCATCCTTTATAAAATCTTGTTCATCTATTGTTACTCTCCTAATACCAATAGGTGAAGCATTTAGTGTACTATTTAATATTGCCGTAGTAGGTTGTGCTGTATCTGAATCTGGTGCCGGTGTTATTGTAACAGGACTTTGGCCGCTACCTGCACCTATGGCTCCTGCAGTCCCTGATGTATTTGCATTACCAGATAAGTTACCGTTAAATGTTGGCGCTGTCATTCCTACAGTAGCAATGACACCTTGAGTGGCATGAACAGAAGTAGCGTTAACTCTTGGTATGTGTGCCGTATGACCATAATAAACTATATTGGCACCACCTATAGTACCACTGTCTCCTTGAACTGCTAATGATGATGCAGATATATTAGCGCTTAAAGTTGTTAATACAACTTCATGCTCTGCAGTCATTGTAAGTGTATCACCTACAAAGTGTTGCATTTGTCCACCTACATTTAAAAAATTATTGCCTTTAATCATATCATTATTTTGTCCAAGAACCATTCTAGTATTACTACCTACAATTGTTTCTGTTCTATCACCAGTTATAGTATTTTCTACGTTACCTGTAACATCTCTTTGATAACCTCTTTTTATTTTCTCTTCTACGTCGCCGGCAACCGATACATTATAATCTCCACCTACTTCTAAATCAAAATCACCTGCAACTTTTAATTTTAAGTTACCGTTATATTGTATCTCGCCGTCGCCATCAATTAAAACTTTATCATCATTTGCAGTTACTCTTACAGAATTTTTTACAGAATTAAGTATCATAGTACCATCGGCTCTTATCTCAACGCCAGAACCAAGTCTATGTTTGATCATTATTCTTTCATTACCTTTGGTATCATCATATTGTATTACGTGACCTGATTTTGTTTCTTTTACTTGTGAAAATCCAGCTTGTGATGCACTTACTTGAAGTAAATCTAAGTCAATATCTTTAAAACTACCTTTTAGTTTTAGCTCATCAGTTTTTGCACCTATGGCTCTTTTGTTAGTAGATGGATGATCTGTATATTCTCTTGTAGGATATACGCCGGAGGGATCACCATCTAAAAATGCATTTTTATTGAACTGATCTAATATGTTTGCTGGTATGTTATCAAATATATCTGTCATCTATTTAATATTCCTTTTAACTTACTTGCACCTTGGCCGTCTAACTTCAAGTTTTTAAGTAATTCATCAAATTTGCCTGATTGATTATCAAGAAACTTGTTTGCCGCGGTAACATCTTTCTCTAATCCAGCTCTGAACTTATCACCTGTTTTTAAAAACTTTGCGTTTTCAGAAGCAGACAACTTATCATTTACTTTTCCATCAATTCCATTAAGTATGCCGTTCATTTCATTCATGGCAGCGTCAACTTCTTGTTCTATAACAGAGCCATCAAGCTCGTTTATTCTTTGAAAATCTTTTTCTATTTTATCTATAGTTATCGTTTCAGATTTTTTTGTCTTACCAGCTTTTGCTATAACAACAGGTTTTTCGAAAACAGTTTCAATTTTAGTAGGGCATTCTCTAGCATTAAGAGGTAATTTTCTTCTTATCTTTTCAAACTTTTCTTCATATTCACTTACAGAAATTATATCATTTTGCATAGTGTTACTAACTTGCTGTTCACCAAATAATCTTCCACCAGGAAAAACAGTGTAAAAAGCTTCTATGACAGTTTCAAGAGAATCAAGTTGTCCTCTGTTTGGAAGATTAGTTGGATTTGCAACTACTAAGACTTCTACACCTGACTTATTAAATTTAGCAAATCGATTGCTTCTTATCTCGTCGACAGGTCTTCCTCTCATTAGTAAACCGTTTGATAATATAACATAATGAGCTTGTATTCCAAGTTGTTTTTTTTCTTTAGCTAATATTTCTTGAACTTTTGTGTTTTGTTCTACTGAAGATAAAGTGGTATCTTGTGCTACTTCGCTCTTGATTCGTCTTCTAGCTTCATCAGTATATAACTTATTTAAGGCACTCATATTTAATATATTTGCATTGCCATACAAACCACCGGTTGTAGTTACAACCAAGCAGAGAATTGCGTTAGGATCTGCCTTTTCACATGTTGGCCCTCGAGGACTGTCACGAAAATCTTTTACTATTTGAGACATCGAAGTAACTGGTTTGAACTCAAAACCTTTACCGACTTTGTCACCTTCAAATTTGTTACTATTAGCAGTTATATCATTTGAATTACTTGCCAATGGATTTTTATTTGTACCTGCAATAGTCTTTCCTACAGATATATTATCAAATATGTTTGTTCTTAATGATTTGTTTCCATCAGCATCAATTCCTTCGATAAGATCTTTTGCTGCTTTTTGTCCAGGCTGTAATTTTATACCTTTTGCAAGGGATCCCATTTTTGAAAATATATTACCAGCAGGACCATCTTTTATTACATTTTTAAATTTACCAAGTACATTTGCAAGTAAATTTGCACCACTTCTTCCAGCGGGTCCTGTTGCACCTAAAGGATTTAATTCATTAGCAGGATTATCAAATTTTGACATTTGTTCTTTATGAGTTTTTTTAACTTGAGTTGATACTTGTTTTGATGCAGTATTACCTACATTGAATTTTTTTAAACTATCACTTAACTTTTTAAAAGTTTTTTCATTTAAATTGGTATCACTACGTTTTATTTTTGATGCAACATCTAATGCTTTACTTTCTTTTAATTGAGGCAGTCTTCTTTGCACTGTTTTAAGTAATGCACCCGGTGCACCCATCGTAAAATCTTGTTTTAAAAATGAAGTGTTTGATAAATCAAACTTACCAATAATCTTTTTTATGGATTCAGCATTACCAGTACTTATTTTAGCTGCGCCATCTGCAACATCTTGTTGCATTTGAACTATTCTTGGTTTTTTTGTGTTAAATTTTTGAGGCTTTGCTCCAGAACTTAAGGATAAAAAACCACCTATTGCTTCACCATTTTTATTATAAGGACTTGTTTCTGTAAGAATCTTTTCAACTTGCATGTTTTTGGCAGTTGCTTCCATGTCTGCACCAAGAGTATTTTTAAGATCCATGAAACCGTTAAAAATATCTTCATTAACGTGTTTTTGAAACTCTTGTTCTTCAACATTAACTTCATAATTTACTCTTAGTTGTCTACGAAGAAGACCATCTTTCATAACAACCATAAGTGTTGATTGAAGTACTTCATATTTTGATGCATCGACAGGTGTTAAAGCAAAAGCTTTCTCATTAAATTTTTCTTCTACAAGAGTTACCTTTAAAAAGGTTTGTCCTGTTCCTAAAACTATTGGAACTTTGTTATCAAAAAAACTATCGTTAAATGCCATATTACGTACCTGCTGTTGGTTTATTTGTTATGCCGTAAACTTTATCAACTTCTTTAGCAAATCTAATTCTATCTTTTTCATTAGTGCCACCTGTATAACCTCTGTTAAAAAATATTGTTGCATCTTCTATAGTAGTTGCAGTTTTAAATTTTGCAAATGCAGTTTTATTTGCACCTGCATAAACGCCGTTTGCTGAAAACCTACCGTCAACAATCATTTCAAGAGCAATAAATTGTAATTGTGTTGCTAAATCGTTTCTAGTGGTGCCTTGATTAAAGGCAAGTGTTTCAAGTAGAAATAATCTTTTTGATTTAAAAAGTAATGTGTCATCAGTTACAGATTGCTCTGCTCGCCACTGAGCTATCCCAAATGATCTTTCTACTGTTCTAACATTTATTAATGAATATACTCCGTTATTAGTTTTAATAGTCTTACCTGTAAAGTTTTGAGGTTTAAAATTTGGTGGAGGTATAAACTCAGCTGCACCTTGATTACTGCTTGCATCGACAGCTTTACCATTATTAAGCACATCAAATATTCTAATTTTACTATTTTTCTCTCTTGAAGTATCATTTGTTGCAAGAGGATTTATGTCGATAAATAAACCTGAATCTCCTAATTCTGAACCTTTCATTTGTGATTCACGAAGTAAATTACCAAGAATCGCTGATATATGGTGATTTTGTAAATAGTCTAAACCATAATCACTTTTTGCTGTAAGAAAGAATCTATAAGCTTTCTCAATGTTTGAACTACCAGTAAGCTTTGGCAAGCTTCTTAAACCTTCAATTCTTTTGTAATTGTTTTGTACAGTATCTTTCTTTTTAGAAATAGCTTCTTCTGTCTTTTCATTAGTATTTAAAAATTTATTTGTTACATCAGTTTTTGATTCTCTTATTCTTTTCTCTGCTGGTGTCAATGTAGGTATTGTACCAAGTACTAATCTTATTTGTTTTTTATCACCATCTAAAAATATACCAAAGCATTGCGCGCCTTGTTGCACCATACTATTTTGACCTAATCCGCTAATTCCTTCTTCAGTGCAAGGTACCAAACAATGGCAACTTGGTAACTCATTCATACTTTGTAAACTGTCATCTACGCCTGGAATAAAAACTTTTATTCTACCAAGCCTCATATTATCTGCACTTGAATCTTGAACGCACATACCTATAAAAAAATGTGCGCCATAGTCTCCAAAGTAATTTCTTCCTCTTTCAAGATGTGATTTATACGTATTTCCTAACATGTTAACCTGCCGCCGTTTGTACGCCTAAATGACCAAGTCTACCAAGTAATAATCTTGTCCTTGCTCTATTTCCTGTAAACATATGTTGTGTTGCAAATATTAAATAATCACCTGATTTTTTTCTATCAAGCATTGGCGCTTCACCATCAATTTTACTATCTAAAAACTGTATTCTTAAACTTCTACCTAAAGTATGATTGTCATCACCTTTTAAAAACTCTCTTGATTTAACAGTAATCGATAAAGGTGATTTTGCAATAAAATTATTGACAGACTGTGATATAATTTTACTCTTATGTAATGTAGGATTTGAGTGTTCATTAAAATCACTAAAGTCACCTTCATAATTTCTAAAAGCTGCACCAGCAGATATTTCGGTTATTGTTCGTGGTCTGTGCTGATTAAAAGCTTTGTTACCTAACAAAGGAGCATCATACTTATAATCAGGTGCATAATTATATCTATTGTTTCTAACACCAATCTTATTAAACTTTTTTAAAGGTTGAAACATGTCATTATCAACATCAAACTCTATTCCATCAGAAACACCAGTTAATAAGCTGTGAAATATAAATCTACTACCAACTAAACCTTTTCTAATAATTCCAAGTAGGTCTTCAGTTCCATCAAACTCGAAATCTTCTATTGAGTAATCATCACTACGAGTATCATCAGATAATAAGGCCTTTGAATAAATATATGGGTTTCTTCTATTTACTACATCTTCTTCAAGCATAGTACCTAAATCTTTTAAAACTAAGTTTTCTGCACCAAGTGTCGAATAAAAATAAAATGGCATTCCTTCAAGTGTCAAAGCTCGAGGCAATAGAAACATGCAGGCTTCCAATGGATTTAAATTTGGTATTAAAACTTTTAGATCATTATTAATATTAGTACCATCAACTTTAACATTTACTTTTAAATAATTATCCATGATTCTTCGAATCATTCCAGTTACTGAACCAAAGTAAGTTCTATTAACGTTAAGCAAAGATGAATGTAAAGCATGAATTTCTGTGCAATGCATCGTTACCATTTCATCTTTATCATTATTAACTTTATGAACAGACTCAATCTTGTCTATTAAAAATTCCTTTCTTATCTTTCGTCCTTGTCCGACTTCTTCACTATTCTCAAACTCAATTTCAAAAGTTTCTCCTCCTTGATGATCTGCTGTTCCTAGAATATCATGCTGATCCATAAACATAAACTTAGCAGTGAGGTATGGTTTAAAAATATGTTCATATATTACAAACTGAACAATCATATTTTGTAAGTCTATAGGAGTAGAATTAGTATCTCTTTCTTTATAAAGAGCAGACGTTATAATATAATCTCTTGTATTATTAATTTGTGGCATTATGTTCTAAGTGCTTCTTTAAATGATGATACTACATTAACTATAAGTTCAGGTCTTATAATTAAAATGTTTCTTAAACTTTCATTTACGTTAAAGTAAACATCTTCCTGTGTTTGTTCTGTAATCAAGCCGCCCGGACCAGTGTGAGGATCTATATCAACTATTTCAGAATTACCATCAATATAATAAGCAGTTGATTGATACTCTTTAACATTTGAAGTTGATGTTATAGTTTCGATTACACCACTTGAATTTGTTGAACTCATAAGTTCACCACCTAGTAAAAAATTAACTGTACCTTTAACTACGATCTGTCCTAAATCTAAGTTTCTTCTTATAATTATTCCACTAGCACCTGATATGTTACCTGATACTGTTTGACCAACTTTAAATTTATTATGAATCACGTCTCTTGTGTTAATTACTGTGTTTGGAAATATCTTTTTTATATATGTCTGCAATTCATTGTTTATTAAAGGCCAACCTTGTTCTCTAATATTATCATTAAGTAAGTAGAATGTCCAGTAATAAAGAGGCGTACCGTAAAGTTGTATTGAAACTTGATCAGGCCTGAACCCTTCTTGTATTGTATGTTGATTTAGAAAGCTTACGCTATCTTTTATTTGATCAATAACGTCGACATAAGTAGATATATTTTCGAAAGCAGTAGGATCTACCTCATCTCCAAACTTGTAAAGTAAAGTACCGAAAGTATCAAAGTATCTCATTAGTAACCTCTCTTAATATCTTCGCTAGTAAGATTTCTATATTCAACAAATGATAAAGTTAAATCTATTTCATTTGGTTGTCCGTCCCATCTGAATCCACCACCTGTTGGGTTTACTGTATGATTGACAGATCTTAAATAACAAAAATGTATTTGTGGTAGTTTCTTGTTTTCTGCACCATTAAACTTAAATCTTATCTTAAATAAATTTGGAAATTTTATTCCAACATTTGCGTTGAACGCGCTTGGTCCTTCTCCTAATGATATTGAAAAAGAAGAAGGATATAAATTTTTTCGAAAGTGTCTTATAATCTCTTCAATTTTTTTTGCCTCTGATGCTGAAGTTGCAATCATTTTAAATTGAAAACTAAATTCTCTTAGAGGAACACCTGAAAACAAAGCCCTTACGTTTGGATTTACAACAACTCTATTTAATAAAGTCAATGCAGGAACGGCACCACCAGCTGCACCAAGAGCAACTTTATTAGCAAGATTCATTCCACGTGTAAAAGCTAACCTTGCGGTATCAGTAGCAACGCTACCCTTAAAATTAAGGAACTCAAATAAATTTGAAAACTCATCAGATATTGCAGTTCCTAAACCACTTATTGCATCTCCACCTCCAGTAATAGCACCTTCGACAGCACCACCTCTAAATCCAAGTTCAGGGTTTGCATAATTTGCAACATCTGAAAAGGTTACCGAGTTAGGAAAGTACATATCGACTATAGGTTCGCCTGGTGCTTCAAAAAAGTCTGCATTTGATGAAAATATTTTTTTTGCGCTTCTCGTAATATCAAAGTTTTTAATTGCATCTATTGTGCCAGTAACTTTATCTATGCCTCCACCAAGTAAATTACCTGCAGTGTCTACTACATTTTTAAAAGGCTTACCACTTCCAGGAGGAGGCGCAACGCCATCAAGCTCTTGTGTCATTGCCAAATTTTTTTCAGCAAAAAAGTTACCACCCGCAAAGTCGCTATTATCGTTTTGTGATGTCGTTTCAGTGGCAGAAGTATTTGTTGCAAGGTTGTCTTTTGAAAGTATCTCATCATTCTTTTGATCTACACCATCTTTTTTTAATCCAAACGTAAATGCTTCAAATGTGACTCTTGATCTATAGGCTGGATTTCCGACGTCAAGCGGATAGTGTAAAGTTTCACCACTTTGTTTTAAAACTTGAGAGTTTGGTTGTGTAGATTTTTCTGCAGTGGATGCGCTGCTGGTAATGTTTCGTATCGTTTGACCTGCTGCGTCTCTAAAATTTTTATTTGATGAAAGTAACTGACCTTCTGGTCCTTTTTTAAGTTGCGCTGCGGATGGAAATATTTCCATAGTAATTTCCTTTATACATATATTAAAGTATTATGAGTTATTTATATGGTTTATTCAGGTCGTTACATAGTTAAAAACAAAACAAAATACAAAGGTGATTTTAATAACGTTATTTATAGATCACTTTGGGAACGAGCTGTGTTTGGTTGGTGTGATAACAATTCTAAAGTAAAATATTGGAGTTCAGAAGAAGTTGTAGTTCCATATTATTACGAAGTTGATAAAAAGTATCATAAATATTACGTAGACGTAAAAATAATATATGAAGATAAAACACTTTTAGTAGAAATAAAACCTGAAAGAGAAACTGTACCACCTACAGGAGAAAAAAGAACTAAGAGATATATTGCAGAAGGTTTAAATTATGTAAAGAATATGAATAAATGGGAAGCTGCAGACAACTATGCAAAAGATAGAGGATGGGAGTTTCATATATGGACTGAGAAAACTTTACAGGAAATGAAACTTTTACCAAAGCCAGTACCCGGAAAATTAAAAAAGTACACACCTTTGAAGCCATTTCGTAAGAAAAGACGCAAGAAAAGATTATAAATAGAAGTATGAGTAACTTATTTCAAAAACTTGAACTTGAAGCCTTTCGTAAAGGTATAACACCAAGAACTAGAGAATCTAGAGAATGGTTTAGAAAAAGAGTTCAACAACTAACAAGAGTCAATAGAGAAAGATTATTACGCTCTGATGAGATAAAACAACGAACTAGACAAGTTTACGGTTCAATGATGATGTTTTTCTATGACCCTAAGTTAAAAGATAAATTACCATATTATGATACGTTTCCATTAGTGATACCAGTTGAACCGGCACCTGGTGGATTTAGAGGTTTAAACTTACATTACATACCACCGGTTTTAAGAGCAAAGTTTCTTGATAGCTTACTAGCAATAACAAACAATAAAAAGTATGATGAAACAACAAAGTTTCAAATTACTTATAATACTTTAAAAAGTGCGTCAAGATTTAGATTTTTTAAGCCATGTTTCAAACATTATTTACTTGAACATGTGAAATCAAGATTTGCAGATATTTCAGCACCAGAATGGGAGATTGCTACATTTTTACCAGTTGCACAATGGAAGAAAGCAGACGCAAATAGAGTCTATCAAGATTCAAGAAGAGCAGTATAATGGCAGGCAGAAGTTTAGATGAAATAAAAGCATTAGCTAATACTAAGTTAGGATTTGCAAGACCAAATAGATTTTTAGTTACGTTACCAAGTTTAGGTGGTGGTGGCATATTTGGTTTCTTTACAGGTGGTGCTAGTCCAAGAGAGTTAAATATACTTTGTTCTAATGCTACATTACCAGGAAAAGTAGTATTAACTAATGAAAGAAGAATTGGTATGGAGTTTCAAAAGGTAGCTTATGGTTATGCTATCGATGACGTACAAATGGTATTTTATTTGATGAATGATTATGGTGTAAAAGAATATTTTGATACTTGGAAAGAATCAATTTTACCAGAAGGTAACGATGGTTATGGTTTTACTACAAGCTACAAGAATGAATACGCAAAAACAATTACAATACATCAATTAAGACAACCTCTTATGGGTGTTTCAAAACAAGTTGGACCTATAAGACTAAGAGGTGGCATAGGTGGTGGTACTGTTTATTCAGTAGATCTACTTGATGCGTACCCTATTGCTACTAGTGCAATTGAATTAAACAATGAACAAGATGGTTTGGTACAATTAAGCGTTTCTATTGCATACACAAATTGGAGACGATCAAAGAGTACACAAAACTTTATTAATGCTGACATAGATACACCGCTTGGTGGTATTGATATAATATAGGAGTAATATAATGGCATTACCAAAACTTAATACCGTCCCTAAATATGAGATGGTGATTCCTTCTACTAATGAGGTTATAAAATTTAGACCGTTTTTAGTTAAAGAAGAGAAAGTACTATTGATTGCTTTGGAATCGCAAGACCCGAAACAAATAGCAAATTCAATATTAGATACAGTTATGGCGTGTGTTGAAGGAACTTTTGATAAAACAAAATTAACTTCATATGACGTTGAATACATGTTTTTAAAAATAAGAGCAAAATCAGTAGGTGAAACTACAGAAGTCATGCTTAAATGCGAAAAGTGCGAAATGGATATTAAGAAGACTATTAATCTTGATGATATTAAGATTGACGCAAATTATAATGGCATTGAAGATATTAGTATTACAGATAATATTATTGTAGAGATGCAACATCCATCGTATATCGCAATGTCAAAAAATGAAGCTTTAATGGGTACACAGTTAAGCACACAAGTTTTTGGATTGATACAAGAATCCATAGTTGCCGTTAAGACTGAAGAAGAAAGAAATTTGATAAAAGACGTTAAGTTTGAAGAGTTCGAAGAATTTATTGAGTCAATGTCTCAAGATCAATTTGAAAAAATAAAAGATTATGTGCAAGGTATACCAAAGCTTTCACATAAAGTAAATTATGGGTGTAGTAAGTGTAACTATAATAACGAAATAACATTGGAGGGTCTGCAAAGTTTTTTATCATAAGTCTATCTCATACGTCACTGCAGTCACATTATAAGACAAACTTTGATTTAATGCAGCACCATAAATATTCATTGGATGAGATAGACGGATTGATACCTTGGGAAAAAGAGGTTTATATCAGTTTACTATTAGACCACTTGAAAGAACAAGAAATGCAGAGAAAGAGCGAAGAAAGTAGAAGAAGGTAATGGCTGAATTAACCGACGTCATACAACAACTTAAAGAGAATAACGAATCAACTATTGATACGACGCAAGCGGTTGATAGTCTTGCAAATCAAATTGGTCGAATGTATGCACAAGATGCTGCAAAAGAACTTGAAGCAAGTAGAGAAAAAGCAAAGGTTGTTGCACAAACTACTACACAAAAAGGTGGTAGTAGCGGCGGCGGTGAAATAGGTTTTGCAGGTAGACTTGGTAAACTTGGTGGCTTAGGATTACTAGCTGCTGGACTTGGTAAGTTTGCCAAAGGCGCTGGTATTGGATTAGCTGGTTTCTTTTTAGGTATCGCGGGTGCTGAAGCAATTCTTGAAAGATTTTCTCAAGGTTCTAAAGGTGAAAATCTTAAAAATTTGATGATTAATTTAGCCGAAGGTTTGGCAGCTTTTACTTTACCAGCGTTAAGAAACTTAGGATTGCTTTTTGCCGGTGGAGCTTTATTTGGTGTTGTAAGAGGTTTAAAAAATCCTTTTAAACTGCCAGGCTTAAAAGAAGCTGGTGACGTTCTTGGTATGACCGCCATAGGATTAGGTTTAGGTGGATTCCTAACTGGTCTTGCTGTTTCGGATAAAGCAATAGGTTTTTTAAAAACTGATGGTAGTAATCTCGGAAATTTTCTTAAAAATATTGGTACTGGTTTAAGTGAGTTTTCTAAAAATGATTATAGTGGATTTAAAGATTTATTTAAAGACGGTGCAATATTTGGTGCTGTAACCGGTGGTGCCGTGGCAGCTTTGACAAGATTACCATTATTAAAAGGTATAGTTGGTGGAGCAGCTGGTGGAGCCATTTTAGGTATCGTTGCTGTAGCTGGTGGTCTTGGTTTATTCGTAACAGCCTTAGCTGGAATTGATTTCGGTGCAGCTTATTTAGGTGCAGATGGTGCTGCTTTTAAGACATTAGCACAAAACTTAGTTGCCGGTATGTTAGCATTTGGTAATGCAGGCCTTACTGACTTAATAAAAGATGGTGCAATTTTTGGAGCTGTTCTAGGTGGCATAGCAGCGATTCCAGGTGGTAAATTAATTTCAGGTGCTCTTGCCGGCGGTGCGATAGTAGGTATCGGACTTATTGCTGCAGGTATAGCTACCTTTATTGGAACATTAGCCGGTGCAGACAAAGGATTAAATTTTATTAAAGCAGACGGTTCAGGATTTAAAAGATTTGCAAAAGGCATTACTGAGTCAATAGGATATTTTAAAGACTTACCTGTAGGTATAGGAGATGAAATTGGAAAGATTGGTGTTGGTTTTGCAAAGCTTTTTGGCGCCGGTGGTCTCGGTGTATTAGGAAATATTGGTGATAAACTATCAGGTTTATTTGATAAATTTTTTAGAGGTGACGAGCAATCATTCATTCAAAAGCTTGTAAATGACGTTAAGGTTATTGAACCATTAAGTGATAATGCAATAGATAAATTTTCGAAACTTGCCGATGCTTTTGCAAGGCTTGGAGACGGAATCAGATCTTTAGGAGGAACGACAAGAAGTCTTAAAAATTTTAAGGTTAATGTTATTGAAGCTTTAGAAGGTTATGCCATACTTGGTAGAGCAATAAATGCCATGGTAGTTGGTGGAAAAGTAGAAATTGAACCAATGAAGCTTATATCAGGCAAGCCAAGTAGAACGGCAGATAGAACCATACCAGCAAAAACTATTGACTTCTCACCAGGTTTTCAAAATGCAAGAACTGAAGATTTATATGATTTATTAACTAAAGCAAAAAGAGCATTATCAGTACTAGGTCCACCGAGTCTACAAGGTCGTAACTTACAACCGTCAGTAGAAGGTGGAGGCGGTGGCAGTTCTGCAATAGTTACTGGAAATAATAACACTAACACCACTAATAATAATTCGTCAGCGGTGTTAGGTGGATCGAGTGTCATTGACTTAAACGATCAGATGTTATTGAATGTGCCTTAAGCGTCTTCCTTGGCAAGCTTTGCGAAATAAGACATAGTATCTTCTTCAGAAGTATCAACTTCTTCTGCAGTTACTGGAGCGACAGATTC
>MDTD01018205.1_pt1 | contig 13989 bp, 8 predicted proteins | sample 811221 | NCBI WGS metagenome assembly MDTD01 (sample SAMN05326646, study PRJNA326480) | marine metagenome | isolation source: seawater | place: Pacific Ocean: South West | collected 2011
CGCGACGTCGTCGCACCTCGCGCACGGCCGGTCGAACCGCGGCCGTTCTCGCGCGAGACGCGCGCGCGCGCATCGTCGGCGCCGCGCGCATCGTCGTCGGGGTCGTCGTGAGCATCATCATCGTTCGTCGTCGTCGAGTGACGTCAAAGATCGCGTCTCGTGCGATCGATCGATCGATCGATCGGGTTCGATCGATCGGTGCCGTCGATCGATCGATCGGTGCCGTCGATCGATCGATCGGGTTCGATCGATCGGGTTCGATCGATCGGGTTCGATCGATCGATCGATCGAGATGGATCGATCGCGCGGATCGATCGGAGATTTGGTCTCTCGGTGATCGGTCCGTGTCGTCGATCGAGGGGGATGAATGCAGGGGTGATTGAGTCGTGACTGGCAAAGCGCGCGAGAGGAGAAGGACGGGTCGAATACGCGGGACGCGCGTGGAGCGAGCGAATGAATGAATGAACGAACGAACGATGCGTGGTGGTGTGTCTGGGTCTGTGTGTGCGCGCGCGCTGAGGATGCTGCCGATGTGAATTGGATGTGGTATCACACGTAGAAGAGGATGAGCGAAAGCGCCATGATGGCCATGCCGATAAAGACGTACGTGGTGACGTAGCGGTCGTGAGGGTCGTATTTGAGGGCGGTGGGGATCAGCTCTTTGAGGGAGATGAAGATCATCATGCCGGCGACGAGGCCAAAGAGAGATCCGAACGCCTTGGGGGACATGTCTTGGCTGTTGAGGACGGCGTAACCGACGATGGCGCCGATGGGTTCGCTGAGGCCGGAGAGGAAGGACCACCAAAATCCTTTCCACTTGTTCCCGGTGGCGTAATAGATGGGCATCGCGACACAGATCCCCTCGGGAATGTTGTGAATCGCGATGGCCATCGCCAGGGCGACTCCTAGTTTGGAATCGGCGACGGCGGCGACAAAGGTTGCCAAACCTTCCGGAAAGTTGTGGAGGCCAATGGCGATCGCCGTCATGATGCCCATGTTCTTCAACTGTTTCGCCTCTATCGCCTTGTGGTGGACGTCCGTCAGATCGACGTTGTCCACGGTGACGTTTATTTCGCTATCATCCGTCGACAGCTCGCCCGTGCGCTTCATCTCCATGCGCACGTTCACCTCGCTCAGGCCACTCTCAGCCTTCGCGATGCCTCGCTTGCACTCCTCCAAATCACCGTGCACGCACAAGGTGTGATCGTGGGAAGCTCCACCGGACTGAACCGTCGCGCTGTTTCGCTTCATGCCCCAGAAACAACCGACGTCGTTGATTCGGTGCACCACTAAGTCCAAACCGTACATAAAAATCAATCCGCAAAAGAAACAAAGCGACGCGTACCGCCACCCGCAATTCGAATCGCCGTTACAGACTTCAGTGAACGATTCCACCGCCTTCACGCCGTAAATCTCCGCGAAGGACACGTAAATCATCACCCCCGCGCTCGCTCCGAGCGCGCGCGCCAAGACGGTGGTGTCCGCTTTCGACGAACAAAACACGAACGCGCTCCCGAGCGTCGTGGACAAACCCGCCATGATGACGAGTCCGAACGCCAAACCAACGTCCCCGCTTGACGGCTGTTTCCACGCGACACGTCGTCATCACCATCGTCAGTCTCTCTCTCTCTCTCATCCCCATCCTTATCCATCAACCCTCGTCTCATCCTCGTCGTCATCGCTCGCGACGTCCCCCGACGCGCGCCGCCGTCGATACATCACGCGCGCGTTCGCGCGTTCGCGCGTTCGCGTTCGCATTCGCGTTCGCAGCTCGCACCATGATGAAGACGTCTCCCCGCGCGGTCGACCCGTCGCGTGGTGACGCCGCGCGCCGCCGGGCGAGGCGCCGAGACGCCATCGATCGGGCGTGGCTACATCGCAGACCGAAGTAACTTTTTATCAATTGACTGATACATATTATATCAATATTGTAAAGCATCAAGCAGTGATAAAATTGTCGAAAACACATTCCCATACGACAACCCATCGATCGGTGCCGTCGATCGATCGATCGGGTTCGATCGATCGGGTTCGATCGATCGATCGATCCGATCGATCGGGTTTGAGGGATTTCCTGGGACGCTGGGACGGTAGCCGAATGTCCGAACGCGCCAATCGTATGGGTAAACAGTATTGACCAGCTGGGACGCGCTGGGACGCGCCTGTTTGTTGGTTTTTTGAAGAGCGGTGCGTTGATTTGATGACGGCTGCGCGCGACGGCGAGAGACTCGCGCGCGCGAGGGACGCGTCTCGAGGACGTCTCGAGGGCGCCTCGTGGTGTTCCATCGGTCGGTCGGTCGGTCTCGCGCGAGACGATGGCGCGCGGGTCCGGCGAAGGTGCCGACGACTCGCGCGCGCGCGCCGTGCTCGAGGCGTGGCGCGCGGGGATGTTCGCGCGCCGCGACGCGGCCGTCTCGGACGCGGCGCGGCGAATCGGACGCGGTGAGGGCGCGTCGACGTCCGCGCGCGGTGCGGGGACGCGGGACGGGGGCGAGACGGCGGCGACGGCGGCGATGGAGTACGCGCTGTTCAAGAGACGATTTTTAAAAGAGACTCGAGGCGCGGAGGAGTTGACGTTCGCGGACGCGTGCGCGCTGTCGTACGGCGTCGAGCGGGTGCGTGAGGCGTTCGCGCGTCGGAGCGGGGCGGGGGGCGGAGAAGACGACGGCGGGTGGTGCGCGAGGATGGGGGAGAGCGATTGGCGGCGACGGTTCGAGAAGATGACGTCTCGGGACGCTGAGGAGGCGCTGGGGGAGATGCGCGGAATGTTGGCGTGCGTTGAAGAGAAAGAATACGTTGCGGTGCACGGAACCATCGTGGGAGATGATGCGTCCATGCTCGAGGCCATCAGAGACGCGACGAACGCGCCAGCGCGACCGAGAGCCGCTCGGGCGGAGTGTCCGCTCTGCGGGAAGACGTTTACGAAGCAATACTTGCCCACTCACGTCGCCAAGGCGCACACGGGCGTGAAGCCCGTCGAGTGTAGTTTCCCGAGATGTCGAGAGATGTTTGCGGACGTCAAATCGATGGAGCGCCACGTCGCCCTGGTGCACGATCAGAAATACAAGTGTCGCGTGTGCGCCGTTCCGTTTTCCACGCGACAAATGTTGAAGAGGCACGAGCAGACTGTCCACAATTCGACGAAAACGATCCCGTGCCCGGTGGATGGATGTGGAATCATGTTCAAACACGCGCAGAGCGTCGCGGAGCACATTCGTCGCGTGCACACGTCTGATAAACCGTACGTCTGCTCCTATCCCGGATGTACCAGAGCGTTTGCTTCCAAGAAGGATCACGACCGTCACCACCGCACTCATTTCGGTGAGCCGGCGGTTTTGATCGCCCATCGCGGTGGAGTGAATGAGCATCTCACCCAAACTTCTCGAGAGAACAAGCGTGTGCGAACGGACGGTGAAGACGTGGCGCCGGAGCTGACGAATCCCTCGCAAATGTCGCAGTGGCTCGCTGGAGACGACAATTACGAGTGAACTGTAAGTGAACATTACAAACCTTAGTCTATGTAACAACGATGTCTAGGTTTTCAGTCCAAAGTGCCCGTCGTAGACTTCCGCAAACTGGAATTCGGCCGCTATCTTTCTACCCGCAAACCAACGAGCGTGCAGCGCCTGTTGCGCCTTTGTGCACCCCGCCGTGTCGCCAAACTTGAGGTAGACGAAGCCTTGGCTATCTTTATCGACAAACGCGTGCGTGACCTCGCCGAACTTCTCGCACTCACCCTTCACGTCTTCGGCGATGTCCAACCACCACTCGGGATCGGTCTCCTCCTCGGCGTTGAACAAGTTCTTCAACAGCAAGCAGGGCGTGGGAATCGGCGACCCGGGACCGAGAACGCCTTGGGTGATGGGCTGCGCGGCGAGCGGCAGCGCCTCGCCCGGCGCGTCCATGGGTTTGATGGCGTCCACAGTCGTGGGAAGACCGGTCGTCGGATCGATCGCGAAGCCTTTCTCGACCTCCTTGTCTTGGCCAGCCAGACGAGCCATGAGAGCCGCTCGACCGCGACTATCCATCTTCAAACCGCCGCCGCCTTCGTCGAGTTCTCCGAGCGACTCCACGGCAGCCGCCATGGTGCTGGCAGCCGCCTGAGCGCCTTGACTCGCGATCGACACGCGAATGGGAATACCGACGAGTTCTAAGCCATTCAATTGAGAGAGCGCCAACATGGCGTGCGTCGTCTGCTTGAATTGAACGAACGCGCTCGCAAACTTGGCTTCTCCCTCCTCCTTGATCATGGAGATGAAATCCAACTCACCGAACGGTTCGAACACAGCCTTGATGTCGTCTTCTCTCAGTCCAAGGTGTAAACCACCGACTCGAAGCTTGCACGGTCCTGAATTCCCAACGTAAGGCACGCCCTGACCGTATGCGGCGCCGAGTTTCTTCTTTTCTGCTTGCTCCGCCTCCCACGCAATGTTCTTCTCCGCCTCGCTCGTTTTCACCCCGATCGCCTGGCCGTTGAGCTCTTGACCCGTGAGCTCGAGCGCGGGATGGATGAAGCTCTTATCGGCAAACTCCACGTACGCCATTCCCTTACTCTTCGGCGTGTGTCTGTCGTAAATGATCCGGACGTCCGTCACTTTTCCAACCTTGCTGAAGAATCGGAAGATTCCCCGTTCATCCAACTTCGTGCTCAAATTCGTCACGAACACCGTCCGCGTGTCCCGATCGAGTTTCTCCATCTCCCTACGCTGTCTGTCCGCCTCTCTCTCCTGTCTTCGTCGCTCTCGCTCCTCCTCTCGCTCCGGCGTCGACATGCCCGCGTCTCTCGACTGCGACCGCCTTCGTCTCCTCCGCCGCCCTCCTCGGTCTCGATCCGCGTCCCTCGACCTCGACCTCGACCGCCGCCGACTCCTCCGATCCCGTCGCGACTCTCGTTCGCCCCCGTGTCCGGGCGACCGCTCACCGTACTGATCGTCATCCCCGTCGCGCTCGCGCGAACCCCCGGGTCGTCGCCGCCGTCGATCGTCCTCGCGCGCGTTCGCCTCGCCTCCTCGTCCGCGCGCCGCCTCCTCGCCCTCCCCGCGGCTCGCGTCCGCGCTCGGCATGGACTTTTCCAGGATATCCCACTCCGCCTCGCGCGCGTCCGCCATGCCGTTCGCCCGTCGTCGTCGTCGTCGTCGTCGTCGTCTGTCGAATGCGCGCCGAACCAAATGCGCGCGTTGCCCTAAACCCTAAACTGGTTTCCATCGATCGAGCGGAGCATTTCAATCGGAGCATTTGTTTCGATCGGAGCGTTTCGATCGAAGCATCGATCGGTTCGTTTCGATCGAACCATCGATCGGTTCGTTTCGATCGGTTCGTTTCGATCGAACCATCGATCGGTTCGTTTCGATCGGTTCGTTTCGATCGAAGCATCGATCGGTTCGTTTCGATCGAACGGTCGTAGCGGGCGGACTCCAATCGGTCGAGAGATGTCGACGCTCGCGCGCCTCCCGCCGCGGGTGCGAGACGTCCCCGCGTTCGCGCTCGAGGACGGTGATTTCATCCCGCGTCGATTTTCGGGCGACGACGAAGATCGGACGGCGTCCGCGGCGTCGAGCGGGTCGTCGGTGGCGCGCGCGCTCTTGGTGCGAAGGATCGAGGACGACGAGGACGAACCCGCGCACTGGTACGCGCTGGCGTGCGAGACGTTCGATGAGGGCGATCTCGAGACGTGCGCGTTCGCGCTCGACGCGTGCGAGCGCGCGAGCGGAGGGGCGTACGCGCGAGATCCGCGGTTCGAGTTGAGGCGCGCGCACTGCGCGTTGGCCTCGGGAGGGGAGGCGAACGAAGAGACTCTCCGAGCCGTGGACGGAACGTTGTCGCGCCTCGCCGAGGCGTCGAGCGAGGAGATTCCGGAGCATGTGAAAGCGTTGATCACGCTGGACGCGTGCGAGATCGAGCGAGAGTGGTGTCGACGATCGGGGAAAAAGGTTCGAGAGACGACGCGTCGTACACTCGCTGAGGCGACGCCGACGCTCGACGCGTTGTTGCTTCCTCCGAAAGATTAAGCGCAGTAGACTATGTAGTAAACTATTCTAGACTAGTACTAGCTTCACTATCCTAGGTGCCTGAGGACGGAAACTTCCACGCTTGACGTGCGAGACCGTCGTCTCAAGCGGAGACGGCCAAAACGACGAATCAACCGGAGCGAAGAGCTCCTCGCACCGGCGAGGAGCAACCTGAGGAACGGCTGTTCGCTCCGACGTCGATCGCTTTTCCACGTTCGTCTCTCCTACTATGATACACTCATCGTCGTCTGGACTCGTTTTCAATTTGCTTTCGCACGTGCACTCGCTCGTCGAATAGTCAAATTCAAAGTCGTGTTTTCGGTGTGCACTCACGCCCGAGGCGACGACGGCGACGCGACTGTTTCCCGGCCGCACCGTTATCGTCTTTTGGAATTGATAGCACGAACTTCCATCGTTTTTGTGCCGATACGCTAGATCAACGTGAAGTGGAGTCTTCCTCGCGTCGGCGGCGCGAATGAATACGAAGCTCAGACCTGAAGATGTTGCGACGGTGGCAAATCCTCCACACAACGCAACGTGCCGACACCGCATCGGGCAGCCGCCCGTGAGGGAGGACCCGTCGTGAATCGCCACGTGAACGTTTTGAGACACGTTTAATCCAGCGATCGTTTTGAAGTCGACCGGACGAGCCCGAATCTGCTTCGCCGCGCAGAGACGCAACGTCACGGGCACATCGTGGCCTCCCGCGACGGATAAGACTCGAAATGCGTATTCAACGCCGGGATCGAGCATGATCTCACCTTGACAACTCTCTCGCTCGCGCGCGCCAAAAATGCCACCGTTTGGCGTCCATTCCGACGTTCCAATGGTTCGCGACCATACGAGCACGGACAGATCCGTGTACCACACGCCGTTCGGTCGTCCTCGTTTCGTGTGCTGCAAGAGGAGAACGTGACACCAACATCCAGCGTCATCCCGTGAACGAACGACGAACGTCGGGGGTGGTTGTTCCCGATGTAAGGTCATCTCAAGATTCATCGATTCCCAGCCTTTCGGTGATTTGCAGACGTCGACGGACGAAAAGTACGCCAGAAAATCGTGATATGACATCCAAAACTCACCGTCATTCGCACGCGTTCTCGACAACACATCGCCGAGACGCTTCGTCCATGATTCGCTCGTCGACGAAAACTCACCTCGCCATTCCTTCTTCCCCCACGGATTTCGGATTTTCAGAAGTCGCAAATTTTCCGTCTCGTGAGATGTCACCGGATCGCGCGTGTACACCTCTGTCAGCTTGGTTTGCACGCCCTTTTTCACGTTGTTCAGTTCTCTCACTTCGATTATGCTGTACGCGTGATGGCCGACGATGCCCTCAGCGCTAAATGAAGTCGCGCACCCCAGCGGAAACCCAGCCGAAGAGAAACTCATCAACCGCGCCCAAAACTCCTCGGAATCGAACGCGGCGTCCTGAAAACTGATCATCTCCGTCGCGCTGCCCGTGAGATCGTGGAGACCCTCGGCGACGTACCCACCACTTATGGCAGCGTAGCTTCCGTGGGCCTTGGCGTACGCCTTTTCGACGATGGACACCCAGGTTTGGTTGTTGGCCGCTCGAGAGAACGCCGGCGAATACTCGTCATCCTTTTTTGGTTTCACAGGAAGCGCGTCGTCGACGACAATGGCGCGCCATCGACCTCCAAGGAATAAGCGAACGAAATATGATCCATAATTTTCCATGAAGGATGCAAATTTCAAAGAAAATCCCACGACGGAGTCGAGTAAATCGTCTCTCTCCGCGATGACCGCCAGAGCGGACAGAAACCAGCAGTCCCCGACACTCCCTTGTCTGATGTCCGCCGAGCTCGTCCGTCTGGCGAACTTGAACCTCGGAGGTGCGAATCGCTTCCACGTCAACGATTTCGCCGCGTCGGTGTGCACGAGAGTCTCTTCGCGCGCCCAGGTGAAGAAATCGCACCGACTCTTTTCGGACGCCGGCTTGGCGCATCCGTAAAAGAAACGTCCCTGATTCGCGCCGTCTTTCGACACTTGTTTCACCTTCGCCTTGACGCCGCATCGACACGCCGGAACGCTCTCACTCGTTCCACTCGCCCCCTCTCGACCATCCACACTGCTCGGTCCGGCGGGAAACGTCTCATCTCGCCACGGCGTCTCGCTCGACGTCGCGGCGTCTCGCTCGACGAGTCGTAAAAACTGTAAAAACGCGTTCGCCGTGAACGCCTCCGCCTCCTCAACGAGAGGTATCGATCGATAAAATCCCTCCGAATCTTCCAAAAACCACGTCTCTCGCGCTCGCATCGCTCGAGCGCGCGCGTCGGCGAACGCATTCGCCTCTTCTTCCATCCGTCGCCGCCGCGGCTTTGGCTCGAACGCGCGTCCCGTCGTCGACGCCTCGGCTCCTCCCCTCTCCACCGCCTCTCCGATCGCGAAATGCGCGTCCAACGCGCGAGGAAGGTCGAAACCCACCGCTCGAAGCCGTCGTCGCGCCAATGCCTCGTCGCATCCCGTCATCGACACGAACGTCTCGACGGCGACCGAGTCATCTTGCCCGTCGTCTCTTCGCGCGCGTTTCTTCGCCCCCATCGCGCGCGTCTTCGCGCCTTTCGCGTGCAATGGGGGCAACGTGTAGTTTCACCGTCCCCTCGCGCGCGCGTCGCCGCGATTCGCGCGGGCGAGCGACGCCGAGACGCGCGCGCGCGCCGAGCAATGTCGTCACTTTTCACCCGACACCGATCCTTCGTCGTCGTTCTCCTCCTCCGCGCGCGACGGACGGACCGGACGAGACGCGCGCCATGCCGTCCACCGCGTCGTTGTCTCACGTCGTCGCGCGCGCGCTCGTCTCGCGACGCGCGCGCGGTGGACGCGCGTCGTCGTCCTCGACGCGCCGACGGAGAATTCTCCCGGCGCGGCTTCGCGCCGTCGTCCCGGACGACGCGCGCGCGCTCGACGCGCCGTCGACGCGCGCGAGGGACGGGAACGATCTCGCGAGCGGATTCGTCGAGTTTTTCCGCCAGGCGTCGCCGTACATCGCCCTGCACAGAGGGTCGACGTTCGTCGTGCTCATTCCGGGGGACGTCTCGGCGTCGCCCGAGCGCATGGAGTCGATCGTGCGAGACGTGTCGCTGTTGCACGATCTCGGGGTGAGAATCGTCTTGGTCGTCGGGGCGAGCGTTCAGGTGAGCGAATTGACGCGAATGCGAGGAGGAGACGTGGCGTTCTTGGATGATTATCGAGTGACGGATGAGGCGGCGATGGAGGCGGCGATGGAGGCGAACGGGAAGAACCAGGTGTACGTGCAGGCGCTGTTGAGTCGAGCGCCGACAATCTCCATCACGAGGAGACACGGGGGTGGTGACGAGGACGGGGAGAGCGATCGCAGGATGGGGACGAACGGAGGGAACGTGGTGGCGACGAGCGGGAATTATATATTCGCCAAGAGGATGGGGACGGTGAACGGAACGGATTATCAAAGGACTGGGGTGGTGAGTCGAGTGGATGCGAGAGGAATAAAGAGAAAATTATCACAGGGTGACATCGTGCTGCTGAGCTCGCTCGGATTTAACGCCGCGGGAGAGGTGTTGAATTGTCAATCGTTCGACGTCGCGTTGGCGACTGCCATCGACCTGAAAGCGGACAAGCTCATCGTCATGACGGATCCCTCTCGCATGCCTTACGAAGGGAACGATGATAACGAGCGAGTGCCAAGGTACTTGGCTCTGCGTTCGGCGGAAGCGTATTTGGCGAAGACGTACGCGGCGAAGGGGGCGAAGACAACGAACGGGCGCACGAGCGGCATCGACGGAAACTGGAGATGGTTACAGATGAATTACTCCATCGATGGATCGGCAACAAACGAAGATGAAGAGCAGAGCGCGTCGTCTGCGTTCACGAACGATGAGCGCGAGCATTTATTCGATCGTATGCGAGGAGTGAGCGATAAACTGTCTCGATTTGAAGAGCTCATGGAGCGAGGCTTGACATGGCGCGTGCCCCGGTGCCCTCAGGAGCTCTGCCTCGCGACGTTCGCGTGTAAAGCGGGAGTGCGTCGCGCGCACCTCGTGGATCCGACCGTGTCGGGATCCCTCCTCGTGGAGCTGTACACGCGAGACGGTATCGGATGCATGGTGGCGAGAGATCGCTACGAGGGCGTTCGAGTCGCCACGATGGCAGACTTCCAATCCATCAAGCACATCCTCGAGCCCCTCGTCGAGAGCGGTGCCGTGATCTCGCGTTCGGACGAGGACTTGATCGACGAGGTGTGTCAAGGGTACTTTCACGTCACCGAGCGGGACGGAAAGGTGATCGCGTGCTGCGCGCTCAAACCGTGCGGTTCGGATGAAGACGCGCACGAAATCGCAGCCTTTGCCGTTTCTCCGGAGTATCGACGCGGGGGCCGTGGGGACGCGCTCCTCGAATACGCCGAGAATTACGCCGGCGATGTCCTTGGGACGTCGCGTTTGTATCTTCTGACCACGCGCACCGCCGATTGGTTCGTGCAAAGAGGTTTTAAGAATAAAGGATTGGCTGAAAATAATCCAGAGTTGCCCGACGGGAAAATGGTGCAACTCGGGCGGGGGAGCGTCCTCTTCGTGAAGAATCTTCGCTAGCTTAAATACCTATTTCACACTATTATTATCATCGTTCCTACGTCATTTCCGCGCGCGGAATCAAAACATCAGCCAATCCGCGACACTTCTCCACCACGAGATTCGCGTTCAGTCTATCGTTTGACTCGACGCGCCGTTTCGCCTCCTCGGGCGTGCGTCCCACGCTCACGTGACGAGCCTCTATCCGTCGCATCGCCTCGTCCACGTCTGTATCAACGAACCAGGTCTCCTCGTACGCCTTCTCCTCCACGAGATCGACCCACGGTCGATCCGGAAGTAACAAATAATTGCCCTCGATGAGAACGACGCGATGCGAACGCTTCACGCGACAGCCGCCGGGGACGGGATCGTGAATCGCGTGATCGAACGTCGGAACGTCACCGCACCCGCGAGCCCTGAGTTCTCTCACACACCGAACGAACGCGTCCGCGTCGAACGTGAACGGGGCCCCTCGTCGCGCCCTGGCGTGCTCCGCGTCGCTTCGGGCGTCGAGGACGGCGAGCGGAAAGTGAAATCCATCCATGGGAACGACGACGCATGCGTCTTCACCGGTCGACGCGGCGTTCACGCCGGCGCACACGTCGTCGGCGAAGGTTGATTTCCCACCTCCCGGAGGTCCCGCGATGGCGACGAAGCGCTGGACGTCGGGTTCGGCGTCGATGGCGACGAGCAGCGCGTCGACTCGAGCGCGAACGATGTCGGCGTGCGATGGGGCGTTCGACGACGACGCGCGAGCGCGCGTCGCTCGAGATCGACGTTCGCGGGCGCGAGGGACCGATCTCGGTCGAGAAGCGGCGACGCGGGCGCGCGCGGTGGACATGGTGCGCGTCGAGGAGTGGGGACAACTAGAAACTGAAAAATGACATCGAATCGAGGAAAGTGCGGCTCTAAATCTTCGTCGCTGCCGCCTCGTGGGCAGCCTTGGCGGTGGCGTACGCGCATTGCACGTCGATGTCAGCGTTGAGCTTGTAGACATCGTTGAAAGAATGGGGGTTCTGCGCGAGTCTGTTTTTGAAAACCTTTCCTCCACACGTGGTCGTGGTGGACGTCATGACGAGCTTGGTGTGGTCGCCACCCTGGGTAGACGCGGGAATGAACACGTTCGTGAAGACGGTTCCGTCGGGAAGAATCAATCCGTCTTCAGATTCGTCCACGACGTTGTAGACGACGCAGTTGTGAGCGCGAATGTTCTTGGCGGTGACGTTGACGAGAAGAGAGTTGGAGATGTCCGCTGCTTGCGCGCGAACGTGGGACATGACGGAAGAGGCGACGTGACCGGATTTCACCTTTGAAGCTAAGACGACAGACGATTCGTCAACCTTGACCGCATCGCCGAGGGTGGAGTCGACGTGACGCGCTCCTTCCGGAATACCGAGATACAGGCGAAGAGACTTGGATTCCTCGCCGTCGCCGAGGGCGAGAAGGTTGTTCTTCATGTATAACGCCAGGAGACCGTAGTCCCACCAGTACGAGCCCGAACCAACGTTGATCGCACCGAACATGCCCTTATCGGGATGGGCGTCCAAGAGCTTGGTTCGGAACGCTTGCATTCGACCGTGGTGAGCGGTCGCCTTCTCAGCGGTTTCGCCCTTTGACGTCATCACCTTGACGTACGAGTCGCACTTCATCGTGAGAGGCATCCAGAAATGGGGATCACTGTCCATTTTCGCTTCTTTGCCGGCAATCTCCGCGTCGAATTCGCTCAACAATCCCATGAGCATGGGAGCGGAGAGAGAAAAGGAACCGAGCGATGGTCCGACACTGGACACGACACCGAAGGAGGACAAGAGCTCGCTCGCGGTTTCGAAGCTGACCTTTTCAACCTGAGTCGCCTCGTCGGTATCGTTGACGGCGATCAAACCGTACTTTTCCAATCCGCGAGCGCGCCACTGTTCCGCAGTGGGCATCGGACCCATCTCTGCGAGGATGTCCGCGTGATGATCACCGCTCGATAAATGTCCCGCGGCCGGCACGAAGATCTGATCGCCCCAGAACACGCTGCATCTACCAGCCCGTTCGGCGGCATATCTACCCGTTTGTCGAATCACCGCCTCGAGAATGGTGAGGTTTTCCGGTGCCCCGTTCACTTGCACGAGGCTCGGAAGCTTGACGCCCGGCTTGTTGTTGTTCTCGGACCCCGGCAAAGGGGCCAGTCGCGTGCCTTTACCTGCGGTGTGATACATTCCGACACTTCCACCCTTGGCCAAGATCTCGTCCAAGTCTTTACCGCCGTTCGCCTTGGCCTTGGCCCGCGCCTTGACGTAGGCGTACAGCGTGCCCAACCCGTTCCCTGCTCCGTCCGCCGCCCAGTCTTCGTGCACCGCGACGATCGTCGCTCCGGTCTTCGCAGCCTGTCCACAGGTCGCCTCTAATCGCGTCTGCCAGTACGCTTCCTGCGCCGCGTTGGACGTACAGACGATGACGGCGTCGTATCCACACGACCCATCCATCTCACCGATGGCTGCGCGCATCGCTTCGTGCCGCGCGGCGTCTCCCTTCTCGTTCGCCATGGCTGCGGAGATCGCGAGGAATCACGGAGACAAAGATGACGCGCCCGTGACGACGCGCGTCGCGTCGTCCTCTGTCGACGACGACCGCGCGCGGGCGGTGGTACGCAAAAGTTCCGGGGTTCCGCATCGGAGGACGGACCCTTCCGAGACGCTCGACCCCGTGCGGCTTCGCGCGCAGCGCGCGGGCGCCAACTGTTTACCCATACGTCTCTCATTTTTTTGAAGAAATCGACAAGGCAAACTATACCCGTAATTTGAAAAAGTTGTAACACTTCAAACCCTATTCTCCAGATATTTTAGCCATATGAAGTCGTGTAAACATTAAGCGCAGGAATCAGCCAGATGCCTTCTTCAAGAAGGAGTGCCTCGGCGCAGACTTCGACACCCGGCGAAAGGCCCTCTGGTAATTGTACCTACGGGCAACGGTTCCGGACCGATTCCTCGGGATCGGTAACGGGCTGAGTACCTGGATGAGTGGCAGGACGACCCGGCGCGGCGAGGCTGGCAGCTGACGAATGCGTCGGCGGCTGGCTCGCACAGCCCCGAATGGTCGAAATGCAAAATGCGGCTCTGCATATGAGCCTGCAGTGTTCTTCGCCTCGAGCGATGGATGCGCGGAAAAGAAGCTTGTACCGATAGCCGCTGGCTAAACGTATCAAATATTCTTTGCAAGAACCCTCGAAACCTTGAGCACTTGTCCTTTTGGACTCGAGCTCGGTGGCGAGTGGCTTGCGTGACGGTGCAGCCTGCGCGAAACGCCCATCGAGTTGATTCACGATTGGGAATGTTTCGAGTGCGTTGGTTGTCATCAGGAGGACCCTCTGTAGGGCCACTTTGACGACGTTTCGTTCGCGTTTGATTCAAAGGCGGGAGTCTTTGAAC
>MDTD01008009.1_pt1 | contig 13987 bp, 12 predicted proteins | sample 811221 | NCBI WGS metagenome assembly MDTD01 (sample SAMN05326646, study PRJNA326480) | marine metagenome | isolation source: seawater | place: Pacific Ocean: South West | collected 2011
CCGATAGGCCCCGACGATCTCCTGTGTCTCGTGATTCCACACGAAGAGATGTCGGTAGTACTGGTCGAATTCGTCGAGATCGATCTCGTTTCCAGTCCCCTCGCCAACCGCTCGAAATGTCAGCTCGCGTAGCCGCCCCATCTCCTGAAGTATGTTCGGAATCTGTCGGCTCTTGGCTATGTACACGGTCAGATTGCCGCTCTGCACAAGCTGCTGCCGCTCATTGAGCGCCATGATCTCATCGGCGCAGCGATCGGCCACCGTGATCTCCGGCAGGAGCCGCTTCAGGCTCTGGGTCGGTTTCTTCTGTTTCTGGCTTTCGGGCTCGGCAGTCTTCCGATCGGCCAGTATGTACACTCGCCCACGGAGATATTCAGTCAGGGTTTCGCGATCTGGAAACTCCTGGAGTTTCTCGGCCGTGATCGGTTTTCCGATGGAGGCCCTGATGCAGTGACCCCGTTTGTTGGTGAGCTCCCTTCCCAGAAGCATGGTGCGACAGAATGGATGTATCAGACCGGCCAGTTGAAACAGGTTCGAATTCCTGCCGTGGAAGTAGATGGGTACAACGGTCGCGTTGCTTCGAAGAGCCATGGTCGCAATTGAAGTGGACCATGGGGGATCGTTGACCGACCAGTTGCTCCATGTTCGATGCGATACTTCTCCGGCGGGGAACGTGGCGATGACTTCGCCAGCCTTGAGTTTCTTGATCGCCTTCTTCAGGGTATGGACGTTGGTCGACGCGTCCTTGCTGAAGGGGTTCAAGGGCAGATACGAATGTCGCAGCTTCGCCAGCGCAAGCAACATGAAGTTCGTGAGCAAATGGAAGTCGGGCCGCCGTTCCTGAATGGCGGTTGCCAGAACCAGGCCATCGGCGCCTCCAAAGGCGTGGTTGCTCACGACGAGAACCGGTCCTTCCTCGGGTATCTGTTCGAGTTCGGATGGTTCTATGTTCCAGTCGACGCCCAGATGATCCAGCGCCTGTTGATGGGGACAGCGATCCAGTTCCGGATCGATTCTCGTGAGCACATCATCGATCACATGCAGCTTGCTCAGCCAGGTACCCAGTCTCATCAGAAAACGGCGCGTGAGGGTTGGGGCTACCTTCGAGGAAGGTATGTCCAGAGTCTTGAATTGGGGAGGCTTGAACAACATGATTCTGCAATCGCATTGTGCCAAATGAGGCGGTGGGCATGTGTCCCGAGCCGCTCAAACTGTCCGAATCCGCCTCTTTGCCCATCCTCGACATGAAAAAGTGGCCCCCGCCGAACGACTCTTTCAGCGGGGGCCAGCCCCTCGTAATGTCACGCTTGAGGGCTTCCATGATCGTGTGGACGAGACCGGCGAACAGGGTGTCGAGTGCCTTCCACTAGGGGAGATTTTCAGGCCAATCTTCGATACGCCCTGAGGGGCTCCAAATCTGGGCCCGCTGTGTCGTCCCGTGACGCTTTTCCCGGTCATCGGCGGCAGATCGCAGCGGTCGTCAAGTCCTATGTCGAGTCATGAACAAATCCGGATTCCTGGTCCATCGAGTATTTCTTGCACGTTGGCGTTGCTGTTCTTGAACTGCATTTCCGTATCTACTCGTGAGTCCGTTCCAGGTTCCTTTCATCCTGTGGTTTGCTCATTTCCAATCCAATGTCCGATTCAGGTGATGCAAGGGGTGTGCCAATTGCCGAATCAGCCTGCAGCGGGTCTAAACAGGCCTGTTGACCGTGCATGGCTGCCAGCATGGCATCGCTGACGCCAGCTTGGCAGTTCGGAAAGATGGTTGGGGTTGACCGCTTGCTTCGAAGTGGTGATAGAATGACCGCTCATCGCCCATCGATGCGTTTGAAGCACTCGATGCTGGGGCAGTAAGGAGGACGCCATGATCATGACACTTGTCACCAACGCGCTTTGGCTTGGATTCCTGGCCTTGTTCTTCATTCTCTGTCTGGCCTCGACTCGCCAGTTCCGTTCGGAACTGAAGGAGACCGACGAACGCATGCGAAAGCTGATCTCGGAGGACTGAACGTTCGTTCACTACCCGAGTCACCGCTTCGTTGCAGCACATCGAATCAGAAGGGGATTTCCTCTTCCGCAATCGGCTTCGGACTGGATGCCGCAGCGGGCTGCGTTGCGATCCCGGACGGTCTGGAAACGCCTGACGCGACATATTCCTTGATCGAGTTTCGATCGGAGTAGTTGTCACGACCGGCTTCGATCTCGATCTTGGCACGCAGCTTCTTCCCGATGCAGTCGTCGGCAAGAAGTCGACCAGCCTTGAACTTGTCCTCGAGCCCGGCGGCCGCGCAGAACTGCTCGATCTTGAAGACCGCCGCCGGCACCGAAACCAGATAATCCCATATCCGAACGGGATAGCCTTCCGGGTGGTTGGCCTGAATCGTCAGGGCGATCATCTCATTGCCCTTCTGGCTCGTCCGTTCATCCGCTTCGATGACCTCGATGTCGTAGGTCCCATCAGGGAGCAACTCGAAGCCGCTCTTGCCACTTGAATCTGTCGGGTTGAATTCCATATCTCCGATGGTATCAGGACTCGATGGTCCTGAAGTTCAGGCCAGATACTTGTCCACCTACTATTCTGTGCAGGTGTTCCGATACGAGAGGCCAACGTCGTGCGAATCGCCCAGTACATGCATCGAGTCGACTTCGAGGACGGCGGCCCGCCGAGGGCCGTCGTGGATCTCAGTCGCGTCCTGCATGATCGCGGTCACGAGGTGACTCTGGTCACGACCGACACCCGTGATGTCCCCGAGGCCTGGCTTTCAGGAAGCGAGGGACCAGCCGTTCTGGAACTACCCAGCCCCGGATTGCCGGGAAGCCTCTTCATGCGAGGTCAGCTGGCACCGATGGCAAGGCTGATGAAATCCCTCGATGTCCTGCAGCTGCACGGTCCCTGGGAGCGAGCCAACGCCCAGATCGGGAGCATGGCCAGACAGGCTGGTACTCCCTATGTGATCAGTCTCAGGGGAATGCTGGATGACTGGAGCATGGAGCAGGGCGGGTTCAAGAAACGGCTCTATCTGAAGCTGGCCGGCCGTCGTCTGCTTGAAGGCGCCGCCTACGTGCATTGCACCGCCGACGCCGAACTGGCCCAGTCCGGCAAGTGGTTTCCTCGAGGACAGGGGCGAGTTGTTCCCAATCTCATCGATCTGGCGCCCTATGCCGAGCTTCCCGGTCCCGATGAGGCCCGTGCCAAGTATCCATTTCTCGATGATGGTCCTGTGCTTCTGTTCCTGAGTCGTATACATGTGAAGAAGGGCATCGAGCATCTCATCGAGGCTGCCCATCGACTTTGTGATGGTGGCACGCCTGTTCAGGTCATCGTCGCCGGAAGTGGCGACGATGCCTACGTCCAGCGATTGCGAGCCCAGGTCGAGGCGGTCGGTCTTGAAGATCGGGTGCATTTCGTCGGACATGTCGGCGGCAGCCTCAAGTTTTCCCTTTACGAGGCGGCGGATGTCTTCGTGCTTCCGACAAGCCAGGAGAACTTCGGATTCGTGCAGTTCGAGGCATTGGCTTGCGGAACGCCGGTCATGACCACGACGCTGGTGGACACCTGGCGTGAAATCGTCGACAGCGGGGGAGGCGTCGCCGTCGAGCAGAACGCCAGCGCCGTCGTCGAGGGACTCGAGCCGCTGCTGAATGATCCGGCGAAGCGTGAGGAGATGGGTCGGCTTGGACGAGCCTGGGTCCTCGAGAATCTGGCGACGGATCGAATCGCCGAACGTCTGGAAGCGATGTACACCGATGCCGCCCTCGGAAGCTAGTCCAAGGCAAGATGGTGGCTTCACACTCAGTGAAAACTCCCTGCTGAGATTGCTGACACTCTGCATTCTGTACGTTGCCCAGGGAATTCCATACGGTTTCGTCGCGATCACACTTGCGGCCTACCTGACCTCTTCCGGTCTTGAAGAAGGTGTGGTCGGGGGCTTTCTGGCGATGATGACCCTGCCATGGACCTTCAAGTGGGTCTGGGGCCCACTGATCGATAGGTTCGGCATTCCCTCCATGGGTCGTCGTCGTCCCTGGATCCTGCTGGCTCAGGCCGGCATGATCAGCACGATCGCCGTGATGGCATTCATACCGTCAATGAGTGAGCACATCACTCTGCTCGGGTGGCTGGTGCTCATTCACAACATCTTCAACTCGCTCCAGGATGTCGCGGTGGATGCCTTGGCCGTCGATCTCCTGCGTGAGGAGGAGCGAGGTCGGGTCAGCGGGCTTATGTATGGGTCAAAGTTCCTGGGCACTGTCATTGGCGGAGCATTCCTGTCGCGTGTGCTTGTGCATTCCGGTTTCAACACAGTGTTCATTGTTCAGATCGGCATGTTGGTTTTCATCTCGCTCTTTCCGCTATTGCTGCTGGAGAGACCGGGTGAACGCCTGCTTCCCTGGACAGCTGGTTCGGCCCAGTCGAATTCAACCGATGCGATCTCGCAGTCCATGCTGCTTCTATTCAAACGTCTTGGGAGAGCCTTCTCTCTGCAATCGACCATCATCGCGGGAATCATCGGTCTTCTTCTGTTCATAGGTTCCGGTGCCTTGGGGCCGATCACACAGAAGCTTCTTCTGCAGGATCTGGGCTGGTCTCAGGTCGAACTCACCGACATCGAGGGTTTCTACGGCGTCCTTCTTGGATTGATGGGATCCCTGCTTGGGGGATTCCTCGCCGACCTGCTCGGCCCCAAACGCATCATCGCCTTCGGGAGCATCTGTCTTGGATTGAGCTATCTCTGCTTCGCGTTGATGTCACCTGCGATCATTGGTTCAGGCTGGTTCTCATGGGACTCGTATTCGGCGATCGTGACCTACCTTCTCTTGAGCGGGTTCATGACGAGTCTGATCACGGTGGGGCTTTTCTCGATGTACATAACCGTTTCATGGCCGGTGGTCGCCGCGACACAGTTCACGGCCTACATGGCCATACTGAACCTCTCCACGACAATAGGTCAGTGGACGGCCGGCCACTTCAGCACGCTTGGTGTGGTGACGGTGTTGATCATTTTCGCAAGTTTGCAGATCGCAGTGGTGGCACTGTTGCCATTGATCGATGTGCATCAGACACGTCGTGTACTCGGCGAAGTGTCGTGATGGCTCAGGAAGATCCTTCCCGCATTCGATCGAGACTGTCCGGGAAGGGGTAGGTCGCGAACACCCCGGTCGGGGCTGTGTGCCACATGGCGAGCGATGGATAGACATCACCCCTGTAGCCTGCGTTGTACATCGCCTTGACGACCATTTCGAACGGAGGTTCCTTGCCGTTCTCGTCGCGAAGCTGGTTGGAGCGGGCGCCCAGGAAACTGACACTGGCCACGGCCTGTCGGTCGTGCCTGTTCTCGATCATCTTGGAGACGGTGCGGAAACCCTTCTCGAGATCGTTCACGGAGAAATGGTCCTTTCCCTTGGGTCGGAGAATGGCCAGTATGAGAAGGCTGTCCAGATCGAACTTCAGCACGTAGGGTTCATTGTCATGACGATCATGCAGACCGATGGCATCCTGAAAAACCTTTGCGTATGACGTCGCCGATTCGATGTTCCACTGGCTCGTCGTGACCATCTCGAGAAGTGTCCCGATGATTCCATGGGAGTTGTCAGTGTCGTTGATGCTGCAGACGACTGTTCGATAGCGTCCGGCGAGAACATCACGGAGCAGGCTCTGTCCCCATTGAATGCGAATCTCGCCACCCCCGATGGTGGCCTGTCTCGGATCGTTTGATGGAAGCAGCACGATACGGTCCGTGTTGCGGTCCGCCTCGAGAAGCCGGTCGCCATCACCTGCGTAGAGTCGCGGACGATCATATTCGTTGTTGCTGGAGGTCATCTCTCTGGGCTCCTGATCTGCATGCTGCCATGGGTTGGGGACACGGGCATAGTAGACCATCAGCCCCTCGATGATCATGTCGGGTTAGGATTGCCTCGTGGTCAACCCGAAACAATCGACATCGGAACCAGATCCTGACGCTCCAAGCAGAGCACGCGTCATCATTTCCGGCGTCATCGGCAATCTCTTCGAGTGGTACGACTTCATCATCTACGGTTTCTTCGCGCCGGTCATCGCCTCGCAGTTCTTCGAGCCAGAGGCGTCCTCGGGGGATCTTCTCAAGGTGTTCGCGGTTTTCGCCGTGGGCTACTTCGCGAGACCGGTCGGCGCCGTCATCTTCGGTTCGATCGGCGACCGGTTGGGACGCAAGAGGGCCCTGTTGTTGTCCCTTTTGGTGATGGCCATTCCGACAATCGGAATGGCCGTGCTGCCGACGCGTGAGACCATCGGGATTCTCTCACCCATACTCCTCATCCTCCTGCGTGTCCTGCAGGGCATCTCGATAGGAGGGGAATTCACGGGTGCCACCGCGTACCTCTCGGAGCATTCCGCCGATGATCGGCGGGGACTGGCAGGGTCCTTGACGGTCAGCTTCGCCATGCTCGGGATTCTTCTGGGTTCTCTTGTGTACACGATGATGGAATGGTTCTGCACCACCGAATTCATCCAGATCTGGGGTTGGCGACTGGCCTTCCTCGGCGGCTTAGGCATTCTGATCATCGCTGGTTGGCTGAGATGGACCATGCCCGTTTCACCTCATTTTCAGAAGGCCAAGTCGGACGGCAAGCTCGCGACACATCCGGTTCGGAATTGTCTGCGCAATCAGTTCGGTCCACTGATGCGAGGGATTCTCCTGATCAGTCTGCCCGCCATGTTGTGCTATGCATTGACCGTGTACATGAGCGACTACCTGCACAAGCAGGCATCGTTCCCACGGTCGACTGCAGGACTGATGGTCACCATCGCCATCGCCATGGCAGTCGTCATTCCAGTCCTGGTGGGAGCATTGTCGGATCGGATCGGCCGAAGGCCGATCATTCGTCTTGGATTCGTTTTGTCGATCATCTGGTCGGTGCCGCTCTTTGCGCTGGCGGTTCACGGTCCGCCGATCCTGGCGTGGATCGGTGTGCTTGTCGGGGCTTTGGTACTCAGCCTGATGCAGGGCGTCTATCCAGCGGCGCTTGCGGAGTTGTTCCCGACATCCGCCAGATATACCGGCACATCGATCGCGTACAACGTCTGCTTCGCCTTGCTCGGCGGCACGTTTCCGCTGGTTGGGACCTGGCTGGTCGACTTGACATCCGATCCTCTGACGCCCGGGTACTACCTTGGCGCCGTCGCCATTCTGGCCACGATACTCATCTGGAGAATCCCAGAGACCGGGCTGACGCCGCTTCGAGAAGATTGAGTCCTGGATCTCTCCGGAAGCGGGCCATGGGAGGCAACTCGTGCTACCAACCTAGATTCAGGGCTTCTTCATCTTGCCCGAAGACTTTGGACGACATGATTCACAAAGCCGTGATAATCTGAAGTGGTCCCTATGGACTGTTTCGAGACCTATCTGGATGTGACATGGGCATACCGTTCAAGAAGAAGAAAAGAGATGAAAAGATAGAGCGGAACATCCTCGCAAAGGAGCTTGGATGGAAGACCGCTCTCTTCATGTTGATGCTCATGGTGGCATTGACGGTCAACATACTGGCCCTGATCTTTCCGTTTCTCCAGTTCGACGCCGCGTTTCAGGGGTCGGAGCTCTACAGCATTCCCCATACGATCAAGTTGATGTGGAGTCTCGATCTCTACTTCATCGCCATACTGATCGTCGCCTTTTCATTGACCTTCCCCTTCGTGAAGCTCGCCATGCTCTTCACGATCCTCTGGATGCCGTTGTCGCGTCCCGGGCGACACAAGGCTCTGACCACGCTTCGTCAGCTGGGCCGCTGGTCGCTTCTGGATGTATTCGTCGCCTTGTTGATCCTCATTCTGGCCAATGACCAGATGTTCATCGGCGCAACGCCTCGAGTGGGTGTGGCTCTCTTCCTATCGGCCATCTGCCTGAGCATGCTCACCTGCGAGCTTCTCGAGTTCTACAACCGTGCCAATCTCGAAGTGAACACCGATCCACTGCCTGATCGACGCGTTTCTGTGTACTGGGCGTCGGGCTGGACGTTCTTGCTGATGATCCCACTGCTTGTAATCAGCATGGTCTCGCTGCTGGTCGCCGTGGAGCTCCCGTTCTTCCAGATATCGGAGGTCCTTCTCAAGCACAAGTCGTACAGTGTTATGAAGAGTATTCAGGCATTGAAGGAAGCGGGCCAGCCAGCCTTCGCCTGGACGATGATGGCCTTTCTGGTCGTTCTTCCCGCATTACATCTTGTCTGCATGGCTATTCTTGGATTCGTCCCCATGCGTCGGCGATGGAGACAGTTCGCCGATCTGTGGTCCAGCACGCTGGGGGCCTGGTCCATGCTTGATGTCTTCGCACTGGCGTTGCTGCTGTTCATGACCGAAGGTGCCGCTTTGATCGGTTTCGACATTCGTCCCGGTCTCTACGCGATCCTCATCTCACTGGCCGTCTACTACTTCACCTTGATGATCGGAGCCTATGCCATCAGGCGTGTCATCCGGGGCGCTGGCAGACTTGCGGCGACTGATCAGTGAGGTCGGCTCTCGAGTCGGTGGGTTCCTCGGCCATCGACATCTCGCGTGAACTCAGTGATGCGGTCGGACCCCTGAATTTCGATTCGCCTGTGGATGTCGTCTACAACCCGTTAGTCCATGCTCGCCGTGCACACGAGGCCTATCTGGAGCGGTATGCCCGTTCGGGCGTGGATGCGTTTCTGCTTGGCATGAATCCGGGACCATGGGGGATGGTTCAGACCGGTGTGCCGTTCGGTGAAGTGCAGCTCACCAGAGATTTTCTCGGTATCGAGGAGCCGGTCGACAAGCCCGCGATCGAGCATCCCAAGCGACCGGTGCTCGGATTCGAATGCGCTCGACGCGAGGTCAGCGGTCGCAGGGTCTGGAGCTGGGCCAAGGAACGCTTCGGAACGCCGGATGCCTTCTTCGACCGATTCTTCGTATGGAATCATTGTCCACTGGCCTTTCTGGAGGACAGCGGTCGCAATCGCACTCCGGACAAGCTGCCTGCCTCCGAGCGTGAGCAACTGATGGATGTTTGCGATCAGGCTTTGGCGAGAATGGTCGAGTTGATTGCGCCGAAAATGGTCATCGGGGTGGGGGCGTTTGCCTTCAAGAGAGCACGCCTCGTGTTCGGGGATGACGGGCCTGAACTGGGCACGATTCTGCATCCAAGTCCGGCCAGTCCGGCAGCCAATCGTGGCTGGGCGCCGCAGGCGGAAAAACAACTTCGATCCCTCGGAATCGACCTGAGTTGAGTCCAACCCGTATGCTGTGGACGATGGCAAGCCCCCGCGTCCTCTTCCTGATTCCCGATCTATGCAATCCAGCCAACAAGGGTGGGATTCAGGTGTTCAACAACTACGTCGTCCGTGCCCTCGATGAGCTTGGTGCGGATACGACTGTGATCGGTGTCAACGATCGTCCGCAGGATGCGGTTCCCGGGCTTGTCACGTGCAATCGAGGAGATCGGATCCGCAAAGTGATCGCCGCGGGGCATCTCTACAAGCAGCTTCTTCTGAATCGTCCGGACATCGTGCTCTGTGGCCATCTCAACTTCACCCCACTGTGTCGTCAGGCCTGTCGACTGGCTCGCGTGCCCTACATCACCATCACACATGGCATGGAGCTCTGGGATGCCGCGGAATCAAATGTTCGCGGTGCGGCCGCCAGTCATCGCGTGCTGGCAGTCAGTCGGTATACACGCTCATTGAATCTCGAGCTTCTGAAGGGCTATGAGCCCGATCATGTCGAAGTATTCCACAACACGTTCGATGAGGAGAGATTCCAGCCCGGTCCCCCCAGCGACGAACTCAGATCCAGACTTGGCATCGCTCCTGACGATCGTGTGGTCCTGACGGTCGGGCGATTGGCCGCAACGGAGCGTCTCAAGGGATACGAGGAGGGGATTCGGGCGATGGCGAACGTCTGCAAGCAGATTCCTCAGGCCCGCTACGTGCTCGCTGGGAAGGGTGACGACATGGAGCGTCTTCGCAGCGTTGGCGATGAGTGCGGACTGGGCGATCGTCTGATCATGCCCGGTTTCATCTCAGAGGACGACATCGTGCCACTCTTCAATTCGAGCGATCTCTTCATTCTTCCAAGCCGCAAGGAGGGGTTCGGGATCGTCTTCCTCGAGTCGATGGGTTGTGGCAAACCCGTCATTGGTGGAAATCGTGACGGGTCGATGGATCCCCTCTGTGATGGTCAGCTTGGTACCGCGGTGGATCCCGAGAACGTTGAGGAACTCACCGAGGCCATCCTGATGCATCTGAACGGGACGGCACCTCATGAGCAGTCGGATCCGGCACATCTTCGTTCCGAGGTCGTCTCGAGATTCGGATTCGATCGTTTTCGTTCCAGGATCAAGGAAGTGCTGGAGATGAAGTGACGGTTCCATGTGACGGTGATCTTGCGAATAGTCGCGGTTGCTGGTTCAATTCCCATGTCCCACCGGTGTCACTTGTATTCAATTTAAGGATCCACGCATGTCCCGGCTGCTGGCCATCTTCCTGCTCATCTTCCTGATCATCTATCTGATCCCCCTCGGTGCGAGGCCGATCGTCACTCCCGATGAGGCTCGATACGGGGCGATTCCCGCGGAGATGATCGCAACGGGCGAGTGGGTGGCACCTCGACTGAACGGCATCAGATATTTCGAGAAACCCGTACTCGGCTACTGGGCGATCGCCGCCAGCCAGAAGATCTTCGGCGCCAATGCCTGGGCGATCAGGCTGCCGTCCGCACTGGCGATCGGGTTCTCCGCGCTGTGTCTTGTTCTGATCTCTCGTCGTTGCGGCCTGCCCAGAGGCGCCGGCTGGTACTCGGCGCTCGCCTGTCTGACGATGCTCGGCATGGTCATCACGGGAACGACCTCCTTGCTGGACGGCATGTTCACCGGTGCGCTGGTAGGTGCACTCACCTTCTTCTACATGGCTTGGACAGCGACAACGCGTTCCTCGAGGATCGGATGGCTGGTCCTCTTCGGCGGTTTCTGCGGATTGTCTTTTCTCATCAAGGGTTTTCTCGGTCTGGCGGTTCCGACCATGGTCATCGCCCCGTTCCTGATCTGGATGGGCAAGTGGCGTGACTTCTTCACGATGCCCTGGATTCCGATGCTGGTGGCCGGCATCGTCGTGATGCCCTGGGCGCTGGCGGTCCATCTGGCGGACTCGGACTATTGGCACTACTTCTTCTGGGTCGAGCACATTCATAGGTTCACGGGTGGCGAAGAGGCCCAGCATCCCGAACCATTCTGGTTCTTCGCGCCGATTCTGCTGGTCATCCTTCTTCCCTGGACCTTTGCGCTTCCACTGGCCATCGAGGGTTTGCTGCGAAAGCATCGCCTGCATGAACCCTGGATCCGCTATGCCCTCTGCTGGCTGTTCATTCCGGTGGTCTTCTTCTCCATCTCATCAGGAAAACTGCCTACTTACATCATTCCATGTGTTCCAGCTGCGGCATTGCTGATCGCGGTGGGGGTTCTCGAACGGTTCAGGTACCGGCCTGAGAAGCCATCCTTTAAATGGATCTATCCCAGCATAATTCTGTTCGCAATTGGTCTTGTGTGCATACTCGAATGGGCCTTTGGTCTCATTGGCATGTTGCCCTGGAGCGAGAATTGGAAGACACCCTGGGGCGAGGACGGCACCTGGCGTTTCCTGGCGATGGGACTGGCCTGTATCGCATGGGGCGTGATGGATCTGTTGACGATTCGTGTTCAGCGTGCCGATGCAAGAGTCCTGATGATGGCGTTGTCTCCAGTCGTCATGTCGGCACTCCTACCTTCCTTCCTGCCAACGGCATGGCTGGGAGGCTACAAGACGCCTGAGATCTTCATCTCCAAGCATGACGAGGTGCTATCGAACCCGGAGACCTTGGTCATCTCGGATTCCAACTTGATGCATTCTGTCAACTGGTTCAACCATCGCTACGACGTGATCCTCTTCGGCGGGCCCGGGGAGATGGCATGGGGAATTGCGGATCATGCCGACAGACAGGTCGTCTGGCCGGAGATGATGGTCATGGTTGCAAACGAATCGCGTCACCGGCCGGTCGCCATCCTGCTCAGGGACACGGAGCTGCTTCAGCGGTTCGTCGATGAGGGGGATGTGCCTGAACCGATCGAGCTTGATCTGGGCAATGAGATAGGGCTGGCGGTATTCGGGCCCTCCGAACGCTAGGCTCGAGGCTTCGATCGGATAGGATCTCTGCCCTTCGGAGGTTCCAATCATGGAATGTGGCATCATCGGTCTGCCCAACGTCGGCAAGAGCACTCTCTTCAACGCCCTCACCGCTGCCGGTATCGAGGCTCAGAACTATCCGTTCTGCACCATCGAGCCCAATGTCGGTGTGGTGAACGTTCCCGATCCCAGATTAGACATCATCAACAGTCACATCGATACCAAGAAGATCATTCCGGCTTCCCTTCGTCTGGTGGATATCGCTGGTCTGGTCGAAGGGGCCAGCAAGGGCGAGGGTCTGGGAAATAAGTTCCTGGCCAACATTCGGGAAGTGGATGCGCTGCTTCAGGTGACCCGCTGCTTCGAGGACGACGACATCATTCACGTGTCCGGATCGGTTGATCCGGTTCGTGACATCGAGATCATCGGCATCGAACTGCTGCTCGCGGATTTGGAGCAGGTGACCAGCTCCCTTGACAAGGCTCAGCGACAGGCACGCTCGGGCGACAAGGAAGTGAAGCTGCGAGCGGAGGTGCTCACCAAGTGCAAGGAATGTCTTGAATCCGAACAGCCATTGAGAACGCTCGAACTCGATCCTTCGGAGGCGAAGGTGGTTCGTTCGTACGGACTCATCACCGCGAAGCCGATCCTCTACGTCGCCAATGTCGATGAGGACCATGCCGATGGTTCCGGCGACCATGTCGCGGCCGTTCGCAAGTATGCTCAGGAGCACGGTGGCGGGGTCGTGGTGGTCTGCGCGAAGATAGAATCCGAACTGACCGAACTCGACGAGGCGGACAAGTTGGAGATGCTCGAATCCCTCGGAATGGATGAGCCGGCGTTGGCGAAGGTCGCACGCGGTTCCTACAACCTGCTCGGGCTCCAGAGCTATTTCACCGCCGGTCCCAAGGAGATTCGTGCCTGGACCATACGCAAGGGGGATACCGCGCCCAAGGCCGCCGGCGTCATTCACGGCGACTTCGAGCGGGGTTTCATCCGGGCCGAGTGCTATCTGGTGAGCGATCTCGAGGAGTACAAGAACGAGAAGTCGATCCGCGAGGCCGGCAAACTGCGTTCGGAGGGCAAGGAATACATCATGCAGGATGGTGATGTGGTGAACTTCCTATTCAATGTCTGATGCGGGGGACGTGGTGATATGAAGCATATTTTGTCTGTTCGTGGCGACCAGGCTGAGGACATTCTTGGGATTCTCAAGTGTGTCGCGACTGCGGAAGGCGCACTCGATCTACATGAGATCCACAAGGCGACGCTTGAGGCAGTAGCTCATCATCTCTTCCAGATGAGGATCGATGTGGCCGAGTTCAAGACCTCGATCGACGGTGCCGGTGAGCGGATCACGGATGCCGGTCTGCGCAAGGAAATCATGAACATGGCGGGGATACTTCCTTTTCTCGAAGAGGAGAATATGGAGACGAGAATCGACGCCGTGGCTCATCTCGGCGCCGAGTTCAAGTTCAGCCGGAGATTCGCGAGGGAGCTCCATGGGCTCTGCCATCACGCAATCATGGAACTGACCATCTGCATGCTCCGACCCGCCAGTCTGACCGCCGGTAGGACGCTTGCCGGACTGACGCTCAAGTTCGCCGGAAGTGCCATTCATGCCGATGGAAGCAAGAAGACGCTGGAGCGTTACAAGCGATACGAGGAACTGGACGACCACATCTTCGCAAAGGTTCTCACAAAGTACTATCGAGACAACAATTTCGAACTTCCCGGCACGCCTCACGCGCCATTCTCGAATGGACTCATGTATCACGACATGCATCATGTGCTTCAGGGGTATCCGACCACACCGCTTGGGGAGACCTGTGTACTGGCC
>MDTD01116630.1_pt1 | contig 13986 bp, 5 predicted proteins | sample 811221 | NCBI WGS metagenome assembly MDTD01 (sample SAMN05326646, study PRJNA326480) | marine metagenome | isolation source: seawater | place: Pacific Ocean: South West | collected 2011
GTGTGGATGATGAGAAAGAAAGGTTATATTGACCATGGCGCAATCTTTTATCGGTCGAAAACGTCTTCGCAAATACTACGGAAAAATTCGAGAAGTTTTGGATATGCCAAACTTGATAGAAGTTCAAAAATCTTCTTACGATCTTTTTCTAAATTCTGGAGACCAAGACACTCCATTAGACGGTGAGGGTATTCAAGGAGTTTTTCAATCCGTTTTTCCAATAAAAGATTTTAATGAAACTTCAATTATGGAGTTTGTTGGTTACGAGCTTGAAAAGCCAAAATATGATGTGGAGGAATGCCAGCAACGTGACATGACATATTCTGCTCCGCTTAAAGTCACACTTCGATTGATCGTATTTGATATCGATGAAGATACTGGCGCAAAGTCGGTCAAGGATATTAAAGAGCAAGACGTTTTTATGGGCGATATGCCATTAATGACACCTAACGGTACATTTGTAGTCAATGGCACGGAAAGGGTGATTGTGTCGCAAATGCACCGGTCTCCTGGAGTATTTTTTGATCATGATAAAGGTAAAACCCACAGCTCGGGAAAGCTATTGTTTGCCTGTAGAATTATTCCATACCGTGGCTCTTGGTTAGATGTTGAATTCGATGCAAAGGACATTGTTTATGCGCGAATTGACCGAAGAAGAAAATTACCAGTCACTACGTTACTTTATTCGCTTGGTATGGACCAAGAAGACATTATGAATGCGTACTATGACACTGTGGATTATAAAGTATCCAAGGGAAAGGGCTGGGTAACAAAATTCTTCCCAGATCGTGTTAGGGGAACACGTCCAGCTTATGATTTGATAGATGCGGCTACCGGTAAAGTAGTTGCTGAAGCTGGAAAAAAAGTAACCCCACGAGCGGTCAAAAAACTAAAAGACGATGGCAAGGTTACTGAATTAACTTTGCCTTTTGAAACAATAGCCGGAAAGTTTGTCGCAAGGGATATGATAAACGAGGAAACTGGTGCTATTTTCGTAGAGGCCGGGGACGAGCTTACTCTGGAATACGATAAGGACGGGGTATTAACTGGTGGGACTGTGATGGAATTAATCGATGCCGGTTTTGACAGCATACCAGTTCTTGATATCGACAACATAAACATTGGTCCATATATCCGCAATACTCTAGCACAAGACAAGAATATGAACCGTGAAACGGCGCTGATGGATATTTACCGGGTGATGAGGCCTGGCGAGCCTCCTACAGTTGAAGCCGCATCGGCGCTATTTAATACTCTCTTCTTTGATAGTGAACGATATGATCTTTCTGCTGTTGGTCGTGTTAAAATGAATATGAGACTTGCGTTAGATGCTGAGGACACACAGCGCACCCTTAGATCGGAAGACATTGTAGCTTGTATTAAAGCACTTGTGGATTTGCGAGATGGTAAAGGTGAGGTTGATGATATTGACCACCTTGGCAATAGACGTGTGCGCTCAGTTGGGGAGTTAATGGAAAATCAATATCGTGTTGGCTTATTAAGAATGGAACGGGCGATAAAAGAAAGAATGTCGTCCGTTGAAATCGACACAGTAATGCCACAAGATCTGATTAATGCTAAGCCTGCTGCTGCAGCTGTTCGAGAATTCTTTGGTTCGTCTCAATTGTCACAATTTATGGACCAGACTAATCCTTTGTCTGAGGTTACTCATAAACGGCGCCTGTCTGCATTGGGCCCCGGTGGTTTAACGAGAGAGCGAGCAGGTTTTGAAGTTCGGGATGTTCATGCAACTCACTATGGCAGAATGTGCCCAATTGAGACTCCAGAAGGTCCTAATATCGGGCTAATAAATTCATTAGCAACTTTTGCTCGTGTCAATAAATATGGGTTTATAGAAACCCCCTACAGGAAAGTAGTTGAAGGTCAAGTGACTGATGACGTGCAATATATGTCTGCAACAGAAGAAATGAGACACACTGTGGCGCAAGCTAATGCGTCATTAGATGAGAAAGGTTGTTTTGTTAATGATCTCGTCTCTACGCGTCAAAATGGAGATTATACGCTTGCTCAAAATGAAAGCGTTGATTTTATTGATGTTAGTCCAAAGCAGCTTGTATCAGTTGCAGCCTCTTTAATCCCATTTTTGGAAAATGACGACGCAAACAGAGCGCTGATGGGATCCAATATGCAACGTCAGGCTGTTCCGCTCTTAAGTGCTGAGGCTCCATTGGTTGGAACCGGTATTGAGGGTGTGGTAGCTAGAGACTCCGGTGCAGCAATTATGGCGAAAAGAGCTGGTGTTATTGACCAAATAGATGCTCAGCGAATCGTTATCAGAGCAACCGAAGATTTGGAATTGGGCGATGCTGGCGTGGATATTTATAGAATGCGCAAGTTTCAGCGTTCAAACCAAAATACATGCATAAATCAAACGCCTCTTGTTACAGTTGGCCAAACTGTTTCAAAAGGAGAAGTAATTGCTGACGGACCATCAACTGATATGGGTGAATTAGCTCTGGGAAAGAACGTTGTCGTCGCATTCATGCCTTGGAATGGATATAATTATGAAGACTCGATTTTAATATCTGAACGGGTTGCTCGTGATGATGTGTTTACGTCAGTTCATATTGAAGAATTTGAAGTTGCCGCTCGGGATACAAAACTTGGTCCTGAGGAGATAACGAGAGATATTCCTAATGTTGGTGAAGAAGCGCTGAGAAACCTGGATGAAGCGGGTATTGTGTACATCGGCGCTGATGTTGAGCCAGGTGATATTTTAGTCGGCAAAATTACTCCAAAAGGCGAGAGCCCTATGACACCTGAAGAAAAGCTTTTACGCGCTATTTTTGGTGAAAAAGCATCTGATGTGCGTGATACTTCGTTGCGCGTTAAGCCTGGAGACTTCGGTACAGTTGTTGAAGTCCGAGTTTTCAATCGCCACGGTGTTGAAAAAGATGAACGGGCTTTACAGATAGAGCGAGAAGAAGTCGAGCGACTAGCACGAGATCGCGACGATGAGTTGATAATATTGGATAGAAATATTTACGCTCGTTTGAAATCAATCATCCTTGGAAAGGTGGCTGTTAAAGGACCAAAGGGCGTATCGGCTAATTCTGAAATCACTGATGATTTATTAGATGGTTTGACTAGAGGGCAGTGGTGGCAACTGGCCTTGGCGGAAGAAAGTGATGCGCAGGCGGTTGAAGCTCTTAACGAACAATATGAGGCCCAGAAAAGAACTCTGGATGCTCGTTTTGATGATAAGGTTGAAAAAGTTCGCAGAGGAGATGATCTGCCCCCAGGCGTAATGAAAATGGTGAAGGTATTCATAGCCGTTAAACGTAAACTTCAGCCGGGAGATAAAATGGCTGGCCGTCACGGTAATAAAGGCGTCATTTCCAAAGTTGTTCCTATGGAGGATATGCCATTTCTAGCTGATGGGACACCAGTAGATTTTTGTTTAAATCCCCTTGGTGTTCCATCTCGAATGAATGTTGGTCAAATTTTGGAAACACATATGGGATGGGCTGCAAGAGGTCTTGGATTGCAGGTTGAAGATGCTTTAAAAGAATATCGTCGCTCAGGCGATCTAACGCCAATAAAAGAAGCCATGCGTCTTGTCTATGGTGACGATGTTTATGAAGAGGGTATCAAAAACATGGGAGATGCCTCTCTAATTGAAGCAGCTGGAAATGTAACGAATGGTGTGCCCATAGCAACTCCAGTTTTCGACGGTGCTAAAGAAAGTGATGTTGATGATGCACTTTCAAGAGCAGGATTTGATAAATCGGGTCAATCAATTTTATTTGATGGAAGAACTGGCGAACAATTTAGCAGACCGGTAACTGTTGGTGTTAAATATTTGCTAAAACTTCATCATTTAGTGGATGACAAAATCCATGCTCGGTCAACTGGCCCTTATTCTCTCGTTACACAGCAACCTCTAGGAGGGAAAGCTCAATTCGGAGGACAGCGATTTGGCGAAATGGAAGTTTGGGCATTAGAAGCATATGGAGCTGCTTACACTCTACAAGAGATGTTAACGGTGAAATCCGATGACGTGGCTGGACGAACAAAAGTATATGAATCGATCGTGAAAGGTGAAGATAATTTTGAGGCTGGTATACCAGAAAGTTTTAACGTTCTCGTTAAAGAAGTACGTGGCCTTGGCCTTAATATGGAACTCCTGGACGCGGAGGATGGTAACTAAGCCGTAAGCTTAGTCACCCCTTTTGTCCCTAAATTTGAGGAAATCAAAATGAACCAGGAAATTACAAATAACCCGTTTAACCCACTGACCTCACCAAAGGTGTTTGATGAAATAAAAGTTTCTTTGGCCTCACCAGAGCGAATTTTATCTTGGTCATATGGTGAAATAAAAAAGCCAGAAACCATTAACTACAGAACCTTCAAGCCAGAAAGAGATGGTCTGTTTTGTGCTCGTATTTTTGGTCCAACTAAGGACTACGAATGCTTGTGCGGTAAGTATAAAAGGATGAAATACAGAGGGGTCGTTTGCGAGAAATGTGGTGTTGAGGTTACGCTTCAAAAAGTTCGGCGCGAAAGGATGGGACACATTGAGCTTGCCTCTCCAGTAGCGCATATTTGGTTTTTGAAATCTCTACCGTCTCGCATTGGCTTGATGCTTGATATGACCCTCAGAGATTTAGAGAGAGTTCTTTACTTTGAAAATTATGTTGTCATCGAGCCAGGTCTCACTGATCTCACATATGGTCAAATGATGAGCGAAGAAGAATTTATGGATGCTCAAGACACTTATGGAATGGATGCCTTTACTGCAAATATTGGAGCAGAAGCTATCCGCGAAATGCTTGCTGCAATTGATCTTGAAGCAGAGGCAGAGCAGTTAAGAGCAGATTTAAAGGAAGCGACTGGTGAACTAAAACCGAAGAAAATTATAAAGAGATTGAAGGTCGTGGAAAGTTTTCTGGAGTCCGGGAATAGGCCTGAGTGGATGATTTTAACAGTCGTGCCCGTAATTCCCCCCGAGTTAAGGCCGCTTGTGCCTCTTGACGGTGGCCGTTTCGCGACGTCTGACTTAAATGATCTGTACCGTCGAGTTATTAATCGTAATAATCGTCTTAAACGGTTAATTGAATTGAGAGCACCAGATATTATCGTTCGAAACGAAAAGCGGATGCTGCAAGAATCTGTTGATGCCCTTTTTGATAATGGTCGACGAGGCCGAGTTATCACCGGTGCAAATAAAAGGCCGCTAAAATCGTTGTCTGATATGCTGAAGGGGAAACAGGGACGTTTCCGCCAAAACCTTCTCGGAAAGCGAGTAGACTTTTCTGGACGTTCAGTAATTGTTACTGGTCCTGAATTGAAACTACATCAATGTGGCTTGCCTAAGAAAATGGCCTTGGAGTTATTTAAGCCATTTATTTATTCCCGGCTGGAAGCAAAAGGCCTTTCTAGCACTGTTAAACAGGCAAAAAAATTGGTTGAAAAAGAAAGACCAGAAGTTTGGGATATTTTGGATGAAGTCATTAGAGAACATCCTGTTATGCTCAACAGAGCTCCAACGCTTCATAGGCTGGGTATACAAGCATTTGAGCCTGTGCTGATTGAAGGTAAAGCCATTCAGCTACACCCTCTCGTTTGTTCAGCTTTTAATGCGGATTTTGATGGAGATCAAATGGCAGTACATGTGCCTTTGAGTCTTGAGGCGCAGTTAGAAGCTCGTGTTCTAATGATGTCTACAAATAATGTCCTCTCTCCTGCCAATGGTGCGCCAATTATAGTTCCATCGCAGGATATGATTTTAGGGCTCTACTATACCACAATCATGCGTGAGGGTATGAAGGGTGAGGGTAAGATCTTTGGGTCTATCGAGGAAGTGCAGTATGCTCTCGATAATGGAGACGTTCACTTGCATGCAAAAATCATTGCTCGTATTCCGCAAATTGATGAGCACGGTATAGAGTTCGAAAAGCGTTTTGAAACCACACCTGGTAGGGTTCGGATTGGCGCTCTATTGCCAAAAAATGCCAAAGCTCCGTTTGAACTTGTAAACAACTTACTCAGGAAAAAAGATGTCCAAAATGTTATTGATACAGTTTATCGATACTGCGGACAAAAAGAGTCTGTTATTTTTTGTGATCAAATCATGTCCATGGGCTTCCGCGAAGCCTTCAAAGCGGGTATTTCGTTTGGAAAAGACGATATGGTGATACCTGATTCAAAGTGGTCCATTGTAAATGAGACAAGAGGACAAGTTACTGATTTTGAACAGCAATATATGGATGGCCTTATAACTCAAGGCGAGAAATATAATAAAGTTGTGGATGCATGGTCAAAATGTAATGATAAAGTAACCGACGCGATGATGGATACAATTTCAGCACCTCAGAAAGATGATAGTGGAGCAGAAAAAGAACCTAATTCGGTGTATATGATGGCACACTCGGGTGCTCGTGGTTCTGTCACACAAATGAAGCAATTAGGTGGCATGCGCGGTCTAATGGCTAAGCCAAACGGTGATATTATTGAAACTCCAATTATTTCAAACTTTAAAGAAGGTTTGAGTGTTCTTGAGTATTTTAACTCAACGCATGGCGCCCGGAAAGGTCTATCTGATACAGCTTTAAAGACTGCTAACTCGGGTTATTTAACAAGACGTCTAGTGGATGTCGCCCAAGACTGCATTGTGCGAATGCATGATTGTGGTACGGAAAATTCTATTACCGCTGAGCCGGCAGTTAATGATGGTGAGGTTATAACATCTCTTGCAGAACGGGTTCTTGGTCGCGTAGCTGCAGAAGACATAAAGGTTCCAGGTTCAGACGAAATAATTGTAGTCGAGGGTCAGTTAATCGACGAGTTGATGGCTGATGCAATTGATGAAGCTGGCTTGGTGTCTGCTCGGATTAGAAGTCCTTTGACTTGTGAAGCTGAAGAGGGCGTTTGTGCGATGTGTTACGGACGTGATTTGGCTCGAGGAACAATGGTCAATACGGGTGAGGCCGTCGGCATAATCGCGGCACAATCGATCGGAGAGCCAGGAACTCAGTTGACCATGCGTACTTTCCACATCGGTGGTGTTGCCCAGGGTGGGCAGCAGTCATTCTTGGAGTCTAGTCAAGATGGGAAAATAGAGTTCGATAATGCCACAACCCTTAAAAATGCTTCTGGCGATACGCTTGTAATGGGCCGAAACATGAAGCTTCGGATTGTAGATGAGCATGGAGTGGAACGGGCAAACCATAAATTAGACTATGGGACAAAATTATTCGTCAAAAAAGGGTCTAAAGTTAAACGTGGCGATAAATTATTTGAATGGGATCCTTACACACTTCCTATCATCGCTGAGAAGGATGGTGTTGCGAAATTCGTTGACCTTGTTAACGGTGTGGCTGTTAGAGAAGATACAGATGATGCGACGGGTATGACCCAGAAAATCGTTGTTGACTGGCGTACTGCACCTAAGGGTAATGATTTAAAACCAGAGATAATTTTGATGGATGAAAATGGTGATCCGGTTAGAAATGATGCGGGGAACCCAATAACCTATCCAATGTCTGTGGATGCTATTTTATCTATCGAAGATGGAGCAACAGTTAAAGCTGGTGATGTCGTAGCGAGAATACCTAGAGAAGGAGCTAAAACAAAAGATATCACGGGCGGTCTTCCTCGTGTTGCAGAACTTTTTGAGGCCAGGCGTCCAAAAGATCATGCAATCATTGCCGAAATTGATGGATATGTTCGATTTGGTCGCGATTATAAAAATAAGCGTAGAATTTCGATTGAACCTGCTGACGAGAATTTAGAGACTGTTGAATATATGGTTCCAAAAGGAAAGCATATTCCTGTTGTTGAGGGCGACTTTGTTCAAAAAGGTGATTACATCATGGATGGTAATCCTGCTCCTCACGACATTTTATCGATAATGGGGATAGAGGCTTTAGCAAACTACATGATTGATGAAGTCCAGGATGTTTACAGGCTTCAAGGTGTCAAAATTAATGATAAGCACGTTGAGGTGATCGTGCGTCAAATGCTTCAAAAATGGGAGATCACGGACAGCGGCGATACAACTTTGCTTAAAGGTGAGCATGTTGATAAACTTGAGTTTGATACAGCAAATGAAAAAGCTAATGCAAAAGGTGACCGACCTGCTCAAGGTGAGCCTATCCTACTGGGCATTACTAAGGCTTCACTTCAAACTAGGTCGTTTATATCGGCTGCATCTTTCCAGGAAACAACAAGAGTACTGACGGAAGCTTCAGTTCAAGGTAAAAAAGATAAGTTAGTTGGGCTTAAAGAAAATGTTATAGTTGGACGTTTAATACCAGCGGGTACAGGTGGAGCCACTCAAAAAATCCGTCGAATTGCTTCTGACCGCGATAACATTGTTATAGAGGCGCGTGAAGAAGCAGCGCAAGAAGCTGTTGCGTTGGCTGCGCCTACCGAAGAACCTGCAGAAGAGTAAAAATGTAACTTTTATTCACCCGCAAATTTTAGTGGGTGAATTTCACTCGTAAGGTAATAAAGTCAACAGCATAAAAAGTGCTTAATTGTTTGTATGGGGCTCAGGCACTTATGTCGGAAAATTTTCGTGGCGCTATACTAATGATGGTTTGTATGGGTGCTTTTGTACTTAATGATGCCTTCGTTCGATTGGCAGGAAATACTGTACCATTAGCTCAAATACTATTCCTGCGAGGCATTTTAACTACAACATTATTGTTGATTTTTGCTCTATATATCGGTGTTTTTAAGTTCCGCGTATCTAGAAAAGATAAATGGAAAATTTTTTTTCGTTCTGTTACGGAGGGCGTCACCGCGTATTTCTTTTTGACCGCTGTTATGCACATGCCGTTTGCCAATGTTACTGCTATCCTGCAAATTTTACCAATGACTGTAACCTTGAGTTCGGCATTTGTGTTTAGAGAAAAGGTTGGGATACTTCGCTTAGGATTGATAATAATAGGATTTTTAGGCGTTATTCTTATTATAAATCCATCATCGGATGGTTTTAATTGGTACTCAGTTTATGCACTAATCGCAGTCGCTTCGATAACACTAAGAGATTTACTTACAAGAAAATTATCTAAAGAAGTTCACGCTCTATTGCCTACGTTTTCTGCATCTCTAGGAGTTCTGGCGTTTTCATTAGTTTTGATGCTGAATACCCCCATACAGCCAATGGATATGGATAATAGTCTATTTATCTTGGCCGCTGCATTTTTTATAATATTCGGATATTATACTGCCGTTTCAGCTATGCGAGTAGGAGAGGTTTCTTTTGTTTCGCCGTTTAGGTACAGTGCCATTTTATTTGCCCTTTTGATAGGATTTTTATTTTTTAAAGAGCAACCTGATGCATATGCTTTTCTAGGCATATTAATAATAATGACTTCTGGAATACTCCTAATGATCAGAAATAATTCGGCAAACAGGTCTAAAAATAAGCTATTAAGTTAAAATTAAAATTGCTTTTGGTTCGATTAATTAGTTTCAATAAAAACAAAAAGGGATGCCTTGTGCCTTAGCGCAATTATTAGTTCTATCTTTTTATTGTTTTTTATCATTTTCATTAATCTTCTTTTTTACGAAGTTTGTAGCACAGTCTATTCTTATCATTTTAAAAATTTCTTTTTTGTCTAACTTTTCTAAAGGTTTCTGATTTTTTGAAAACCATTTCAATATTTCTAATTCGCTTTGGGTTAAACTATAGGGGTCACTTTCAAACCTAGTCAAAAGCGTTTCAATTAAGCTATCAAAAGTGTCTGTCTTAAATAACTTCATATCGTAGAAAACGACGTTTTTATTATAATGTTAGTTAGTCAAAAAATATCAAAAAGAGCCTAAACAATTTACGAAATATGCCGTTGGGCAGTTTGTGCTGAAATAAAAAATACGATTAAGGTCGATAAAAAATGGCAAATATAGGTATAGCTAAAGCAAGTTATTATGCTGATACTTCAATTTCACGCTTGAACCGAGATGTTGTAAACAGCGTTGAAAAAGTTTCTAAAGCAAAAGATCAGATTGCACCTGGAGATAAAGCCTCGCTTGTAAGTATGGATAATACATTCAAGCTGGATCTAGCTGGTAAGAGTGCGGCAATCAAAAGCATGTCACTCACGCAGGCATATTTGTCCACTGCAATTTCTACATTGGAAAATGCGTCCGCAATTCTTAAAGATATTCATAGCCTGGCTGTTTTGGGAGCCAACGGCAGTAACAGCACTGAAGATAATCAATTGATCAATATGGAAGCAGAGGCATTGGCTGATGCTTTTCATAAATCAATGACTGCAGCACAATTTAAAGGCAAAGAAATTTTCACAGATGAAGCCTCATCGTCAGTTTTGTCAGCTGGTGGGCGTTCTACTGAAGTAAACTTTGGTGTTGGAAAAGTTGATTATGATATGTTTTATGACTATGATAATCCTGCTTTAAAAACCTTGAACGCGGGTGTGAAGTATCAAATACGACGCGAGTTAACGGCTGATGAGAAGGCAGTTCTTATGAACATTGTGCCGGATTTGAGCGAAGCAATGATCCGTCCAGGCCTTCAGTTTACCACACCCGAAGCGGCAAGTAATATCGGCTTAGGTGAAATGTCACTTGTTGATCCAGGCGAATTTGTTACATACAATCGTGGTCAAGGTAATTTGCAACTAGATGCAGCAGCCTCGGCTACTGTACAGGGCGATTTCAGGGGTGGTTTTCTCGACTTTACAGTGTCAAGCAATTTTGAAGATGCTGATCGCTTGACTTTGCAGGATACAACTACAACCCGGGGCGACATAGCAATTAATGATCAGGGTGTCATTAGTTTTACATTTGATGACCCTAATGACGATCCAGATCAAGGAATTATCACTGTTGACATTGGAGAGCTTGATGCAGTTGCTGACGGCACACAGGGTCTATTGAGGATAAATCTTTACGGCGATGCCACAACCCCTGGAAGCGGTAATTTATTAAACGGCGATTTTGATATTGCTGGTGGCCCATACAGAACTCAATTTGGAGCACCTAGCGAAGTTACTCAGCTCGGAGTTGAGCACCGAGACGGTATAGTGGAAACCACTAACATTACGAATGCAGGCTCGGGTTATGTGGAGATTGATGATAGTTTTTCCACCCCACTGACCCGAGGCAGTAACACATACAGTATTAATTTTGACAGCACTAAAGCTGACGGTAGTGCCGGAACAGGGACAGGTTTTAGGGCTAACGTAATTGTTGCAGATGATGGAACATTAAGTATAGGTGACGTTCTTGATAAAGGTCAAGGATACGAAGTAGGGGACATATTAACCGTAAGTACAGCTGAATTTGCAAGAGGCGATGCTGGTCAAGTAGCGCGCCCGTCAGATTTATTGCAGGGTGCGGGCTTCAGTATGACGGTTGCAAGTATTTCGAATGCAAATGACGGAGATTCTTTTCCAGCTACTTTAAACGATACTAATGTTCAACCAGTCTCTGAGCCGAGATTTATAACTAGGTCTGTGCAAGAAATTCTTCCTGCTAATACTCTCACGGAGTGGGGCCAAAGTTTTAACACAGATACTGCAAAACGTGAAATTGCAGCCGGGGGTACGGCCACGGATGTTTTACATACGGCTGGTGGCAATTATACTACTGATCCTTCGGCGGTATCTTTACATGCTGATGTGGTGGCTGAATTGGGAGCGCCGACGCCTTTTGTTGGAGTGTATAACGATGATACCGATCCTACCAGTGGATTGATTGTAGATTTTAATCCAGTTTTTTCAGCTGGCCAGAACGTTTTAGAACAAGTAAGCCTTGTGGACTATGCCGGTGGCGATACAGCAAGAACCAACGCAGTTTATAGATTACAGGATAATGGCACCGACACGGAATTTATTGCCTACGACGATTGGGTGGAGCCACCCGCGGATCAATATGATTGGCAACCTGTCTGGTCAGCTCCAGCAGTACCCGCAACAATTCCGCAAAAAGAGGCCTTGGTGGGCGCGGGTACCTTAGAGAACGATCAATACCGGTTCACCGAAGTTTTCGATACAACCACTACAGATGTGAACCCCAATGATGCTACCTGGACCGTAACAGATTTTCGCCAACATGACCCCGGCGATGATGGTGTCTATGCATGGGGCGCAGGAAGTTATACCGGAGGTATAGACGACGTCAAAATACAGAATCAAGCAAGTGGTGAGTATCGTACGCATGAGCATCACACGTCAGGTGGTAATTATAATTGGAATATCGCAGGCACCAACTTTACGAGTGTGACCATAGAGGAGACTGAAGTTTCAGCTGCAGACGGTCTAGAATATAATGCTGGCGATATTAAACTTGAGTACGTGGATGTGAATGTTGAAGCCGCTCCTGCTGGCGCTACAGTTTACGTGAGCAATGAAGGTGCAGAGAACGAGCAAGATGTTTTTTGGGTAAGAATTGAGAACGAGAATGGGATCCGATATGATCTTGATCCCAGTGAATGGTCAAAAAATGAAGTAGTGTCTTATACGCAAGAAACAAAACTTGGGTATAACAGGCAAGAGATTGCTTTTTACACACGACAACTACAAGTAAACACGCAAGAAATATCTTCTGGAACAGCTCAAGTCTATGATAGCGAAATTGTGGATAATAGCGTGGAGACCCTTGTGGGCTACGAGCGCTCTGAAGATACGAATGGATTAAATCAAGGGTTTATACCGCATTGGACCACTTATGATGGTCGTGTCGAATTTGGCTCTACATTTCAAATTACCGATACAGAAAATGGTACTCTGATAGATTCAGATTTGGCTCAGGGTACATACTCAAATACCAGTGTGACCCGAAATATTCCTACTCCACCGGTGGAGCTAATGGCACAGCCTGATTATGGCGATTTCATTGATCTATTTGGTAACCCTGGCAACCCAGACATTCAAAACAGAGATGATGCCGCAACAGTGGGCGTACTTCAGAGTGGTGGTCAAGATGCAAGGGATTACGCGGATACTCCCTCTCAGGATACTCCCGATGTCCCAGTTGGTGTTGTATCAGATGGCATAACAGATCCTTTTTCTGGAAATGCATTGGAATTATTTACAGGAAAATTGGACTTTGAAAATGATGCTGCATTTGGTATTTATCATGGCCCTGCTGTGGTGAGCGACCAATTTCGTGCTGAAGAAGGCCAATTCCTGCGTCTCAATTATACAGCCGCAGGAGATGTGGATAACTTTCATGTTGCTGGATATATCTATCAAACTGATGAAGTTACTGGAGATCCTATCCTCGATGAAAATGGTGACGCAAAAATTACCATGGCTATAAGTGAGACTGGGAATATTGAACTCAATGGTCGTGCCTCTGTAGAAATAGAAGAAGCCGGTGACTATAGATTTGTCTTTATTGTAGGAACCTTTGATGAAACTGGGGGCTTGGCTGCTGGTGCCAGTATGAGAATAGACAACATCGTTGCAGAGTTCCCATATTCTATAAGTGAAGAGGCTGTCTCGGCTCTTTTACAGTCGGTGAATTATTCTTACGATGATACTGCTACTATTGGAACTAAAACGGTGACAGCAACTTTAAGAAATAATGACGATACTCATCTTTTGACTGATGATGCAATCATTAATCTGGAAGGATTTGACAAAGCCGAAAATTCTGATGGGCCCTACATGTTAGCACCGACGCTCAATTTGGTAACAACGCCAAGCGAAGGGGTAGCAAATGACGCAAGCATTCTCACATCAAAAATCGAAGAAGTTCAGCAACGCTTAAATAATGCCCGTGTTCAGGCAGGCTCTCAGTATGCGGCGCTCGAGGAAGCTATTGATAGCACTACAGATTTAAGGGCTCAATTTGCTCTGGGCAGTGGAACTCTGAGCGATCTTAACTTCTCTCTTGAAACAGCACATTTAACCCGAAGACAGATGCAACAAGATGTGGCAACAACAATGTTGGCTCAGGCCAATAAGACACAATCAAGTCTGGTGTCTCTAGTTGATGGATCTTACAGAACTTATCTGAATGCTCAGTTCTCACATCTGAAATAAA
>MDTD01175966.1_pt1 | contig 13984 bp, 10 predicted proteins | sample 811221 | NCBI WGS metagenome assembly MDTD01 (sample SAMN05326646, study PRJNA326480) | marine metagenome | isolation source: seawater | place: Pacific Ocean: South West | collected 2011
AACTGAGATGCGTAGTACCCTTGGGTCGGGAGGAGAGGGTTACCTTATTGCCAATACAATGTCTACGCCTATGCTGGTTAATGATTGGGATGACCCCCATCGAACTCTGTTGGTAATCGCCGCACCTGAAAAGCCATTTGATGCTGCTGAAGCATCAGCGATTTTTGATTTTGTTACCGAAAAAGGTGGCAAAGTAATTCTTGCTGCTAACTCAACCAATGCCCAACTGGTTGCATCGGAATTTGGCATTAAATATTTTGACGCACCTGTTGTTGACCCATTCCAGTACTACGAGGTCACCGATGAGAGCGGTGAAGTTTTGATGCCTGACCAAAGAAAACTCTGGGCAGCGGCTAGTGTAAACAGAGATGTCACTACAATGGGTGACGAGAGACTCATACCATGTTCTGAAAACAATATCAATAATGCTCAAGTTGAAAATTGCCGAACACCTGTTCTGTTCCACAGACCTACTGCCATCCAAGTATTGGATGAGGATGTTGAAGAGGAGAGAGAAGTAATGGTACTCGCACATGCTTCGACGCCAGCCTTTATTGCACGTAATGACATGGATGTCAACAACAAAAATAATCCTGTACTTGGAGAAGGCAAGACAGGTCTAATAATTCGAATTGATTATCCTGTTAAAGACGTGCTTGAAGAACAACCAAACAATAATTTTGGCAAGGTCGATGTAACAGGTTCAATCGTGTTTGTGTCTGATCATTCTGTTCTAGCAAACCACCTTTGGGATGAGCAACTCGGTAAAGAAACTGGTAAACAGCAGTGCACTTCCCAATACTACGTTTCGAACAAAGTCGGTGAATCTCACTCATGTTGGGATTCATCAGATGGGCTATCATCAGCTTATGGAGATACCACTTGGCGTGGAAACTCACCATACTTCACTGCGTTAATTTATGACATGATGGAATTTGACAATCAAGAGATATCAACAACAGTGACTCGATTCCCATCCGAGTTCAATCTAGTATTTGATGAGAGCAGACACGTTTCCAGTGCTCTATCCTCACCGTTTACCGAAGCTATCGGCGCTATTGTATTACTAACTAGTGATAATGTCCTGAAATGGCTAATTATTCTGAATCTATTTGCGCTATTGGCTATCGCAATCATGGTTGTTCCAGAGAAAGAGAATTGGCGACATGTATTTGATTTGACCCGATTCAGAGAAAGACCGAAGAAAATTGATACATCGCAATACCAATTAAGAGTGAAAGAGGCATTCTTATCCAAGGTTCGACAGTTTAACGATCTTACCAGAGATGAATTTGTTAGAAAAACCCCTGCGGAGGTTATGCACATGGTGCGAGATCCGCGATTAGTAGAACTGATTAGTTCTAACCGTTCCTACTCCAACGAAGAATTGAGGGAAATAATCCCACAAATTCGGCGTTGGGGTAATTGAAAAAGATAGGAGGAAAAAGACATGCAACCAGCACCCCCACCCCAGCCCGCGCCAGCGCAACCAGGAATGCCAGCACCACCAATGCCAGCAGCACCTGCAGCACCAATGCCAGCAGCACCTGCAGCACCTATGCCAGCAGCACCTGCAGCACCAATGCCAGCAGCACCTGCAGCACCAATGCCAGCAGCACCTGTAGCCCCGGCCGCTCCGGCTCAGCCGAAGCACCAGAGTACCCCAGAGGTCCGTGAACGCCTTGCAGCAGTAGGAGCAATCGCCCAAGCGATTAGCGCTGAAGTTCAAAAGGTAATTATCGGTAAGGTCCACGTTATTGAAAACGTGTTGATCAACATCCTCTCCAATGGTAATCTTCTGTTCGAAGATTATCCCGGTTTGGCTAAAACTCTGATGACCAACACATTTGCCGACGCTCTCGGTTGTGATTTCAAGCGTGTTCAATTCACGCCTGACTTGCTACCAGCTGACATTACCGGTACCAATATCTATGATGCTAAGAAAGGAGAATTTACGTTCAAACCAGGACCTCTATTCTGCAATCTACTTTTGGCTGACGAGATAAACCGTGCTCCGCCAAAGACACAAGCTGCTTTACTTGAAGCAATGCAAGAGAAGCAAGTTACCATCGGTACTGTTACTCACAAACTGCCAGCACCGTTTATTGTTATGGCGACTCAAAACCCAGTCGAGCAGGAAGGTACTTATCCGCTGCCTGAAGCACAACTTGACCGTTTCATGTTTAAGATGTCAGTAGGTTATCCAGATAGAGCAGATGAAGATGAAATTCTATCTCGTCGTATCTCTAGAGGAAAGGATGCCGTAGATGTTGATGTAATTACAGATCCACAGAGAGTTATTGCTATGCAACAAGCCTGTGAAGATGTTTACGTTGACCCAGCTCTGAGAATGTATATGGTGGAAATTGTAGCAAGAACTAGAGAAGATCCTCGTGTTCTAGTCGGTTCTTCACCTCGTGGTTCTCAAGCACTTCTAAAGACTTCGAGAGCGGCTGCTGCCCTGAGAGGTCGTGACTTTGTGACACCTGATGATGTGAAAGCGGTTTCTGAACTTGCTCTGGCTCACAGAATCATTTTGAAGCCTGAGCATCAAATTAAGGGATTAGAATCCGGTGAAGTTATTCAGACAATTCTTCGCGAAGTACCTGTTCCTACAGTTTGATTGAAATCCGGTGGTTAAGCCTATGTGGAGTCGTAAATCAGCTATGTTGGGTAGTTTGGCCGTAGCAATGTACTTGCTAGGCCTTACTCTACGTAATGAGCAATTGGTAACAATTGCCGTAGTTGTTTTCGTATTTTTGACATGGGCAGCGCTTTTTGGCGGTCATGCTGATGTAGCGTCCTCAGGACGTAGAGCAGAAGAATGGAGCGGCGAAGAAGGTCTGGCATTAAGCAGCGTTTCGGCTATGAGAAAGTTATCCAGCGCACGATTGTTCGAAGATGGTGAATTAAGTGTCACTTTGCGAATGCAGAATCAGTCGCCATTAGCCAAAATACTCGAGGTAAAAGACCGAGTCCCCGAAGTCATGAGAATTAAGGAAGGCTCCAATTACATTTTGATGGAATTGGGACCTAGAAGGGAGACTTTCATTGAGTATACCCTGGAGTGCCCTCTAAGAGGATTTTACAGCATTGGACCAGTTGCAGTTAGAATACAGGACCCGTTCGGTTTGTTTCACAAGGAAAAAGAAATGCATGTCTACGACGATTTCCTTGTATTCCCCAAGATGGAGGACTTGAAAGACACTTTTGTTAAATCTAGAGTTCCGAAGATCTTCACTGGGGCTGTCAACATAAGACAACCAGGTCCGGGTTCAGAATTTTATTCTTTGAGGGAGTATTTCGATGGAGATTCATTTAGAGCAATTAATTGGTCAGCATACGCACGTTCTGGCAAGTTGATGGTCAATGAAAGAGAGCGAGATGCAGTTTCAGATGTCATAATTATTGTTGATTCTAGAGCAGTTGCTGAAACCGGACCAGTTTCTAGAAATGCCTTGGTATATTCTACCAGAGCAGCGGCATCCTTAGCAAAATATTTCCTCGGTCGAAGAGATTCAGTTGGTGTGATTGTTTATGGCGATGAAGTTGTAAGTGTGGACAGAGATACAGGTAAGAAACAGTTGTATGTCATACTGACCAAACTTGCTGGAGCAGTCGCTAGAGGAAATATTCCTCTACAAGTTGTTGTGAATAGAATTTTACCTCACATCAACAAGGGTAGTCCAATTATTTTCCTCTCTAATTTAGAAGATGATCCTACCATCGTTAACGCATTGAGAGATTTTAGAGCTAGAGATTTCGATGTGACAGTACTCTCACCTTCATCTTTGGAATTTGAGTTTGATGCTAAAAGAATTGACCGTACTGGATATGAAGTTATGAAAACAGAAAGAGATGTTCTGATTGGTGAACTCCGTGGACTTGGAGTCAATATCATGGATTGGGAGCCTGATATGTTATTGTCAACAGCGCTAGCCGGAGCCAGAGGATTTTGAGGTGATTATCTATGACAATGAATAGACCATCGGGAGACACAAAGCACCTATATGACGGTAAAACTGTACGCTCATCTGCACCTTCAAGAAAGAAACTTGCTGGCCAAGCTGGTGGTGGTTCGAATATCCCTAAAGATGCGATTCCTCAGGTAGAGATGCCTAGTTTTGTGGAGAGTTTGTTGGGAGGACCTATAGTAACCAAAATGAAATTCCTCGCACCTGACAAGATGGTACAGAATTTACAATTGGCAGTTTACGGAGTTTTAGTCGCTCTTTCACTGTTGACTTACATGGTTTCACCTCCTGAGGGAACAATTTGGTTCATGATTACCGGAAATCTTGCAGTTGCTTTGATAATGCAATTAGTAATAATTGGTCTCGCAGCTGGAACCGGTTTTTGGGGCACTTTCCAAAGAGATGGAAGGTATACATTGGTCAGTAATTTACTGTTCATTTTAGCAATTTTAAGATTCGCTGCTTCGAAGGTTTCCCTCGCTAGTGACCCATTCGGACTACAAGATAGCGAAACCTTGCTCAATATTTTGGTGGTAGTTTATGCAGTTCTATTGGTAATGTACTTTGAACTTGCTAACGGAGTTATCCGTTATTCGATGCTAGATACCAGTATTAGAACAAATGAAGTTTATGTTATGAATCCGAAAAAGATTGTAGGAAAATATCATCGTTCACTACTAATCAACCCGATTGTTGCTGGATTTTTAGCCATTGTTGTATTGTCGGCGAACACCATTCTGCCATTGATTGTTGGAATTTTCTCCTCGGACACTGCGTTAAGGATGGAAGAATCTGTAGAATTAATCTCGGTATATGGTGTCGCATTGGGGACCTTTTTCGTGTTCTGTGTGGTAGGTGGGCTTTTCGCCCTCAACCTTCCTAATCATTTACAACGATATAGAGAAAAGCGCGCAGACTAATTTGATTTAGTTTGTTTCGATTTAACTAATTTCGATAATTTTTCCAAGATGGATTTAACGTCAGTGTTTTTGCATAAAAGTTGTATTGAATACGGCGTTTTTGATAAAATTTCGAGGTCTTCATGTAAGTTCATATTTGTTAATAGATTTAGTTTTAAACTTTCAAGTTCGAGATTACCTATTAACGAAATTAAAGCAGGATAATCTTTCAAGTTCATCTTTCCAAACTTTGAATTGATGATATCTTTAGCATCATTAAATTTATTTTGAGAAATAATAAGTTCTATTTTACTTGGTAGATAATTTAGCGACCAGCAAGTGACATCTTTTTCATCTAATTGAATTAGCAACTCACCTACAGATTTGCTAGAGTCCAATCCTTTGGTGTCTATTTCAATTTTTGAAACACTTCTCAAGCATCCTATTGCTTTGGTATAATTTAGATTTACAATATCGGGGCCGATGGTAGTTGGTGCTAAACCTGATTGGTTTGAGTATAGATGTCTAATTTCTATTGGAATTCCAGTACCTTGGATAGGTTCCATTGTTGAAGAATGAATAATTGGTGCATCCATTCGGGTCAGTTCTCTAGCTTCCTCGTAACCAAGGTATGAAATCGGATCGGTTTTAATTCCCCATCGCGGATTGACTGCTAGTACGCCTTCAATATCTTTCCACAGTACTACTTTTTCGGCATCTAAAATTCGCGCTATTGCGGTCGCCGAATGATCGCTGCCTCCTCGTCCAAGTAGCGCAATGTTACCATCTGTTCCTTCACCAAACCATCCGGTGATAACCGGGATATCAGTTAATGACTGATAGTCAAGATTTTGTTTTGAATATTCGATATCTACCGATAAGGCATTACCGATTCCATCTAAGTGTAACCCAATATCTTCAGAGCCGACTGGGTGAGCAGCAATGCCCATATTCCGTAAATGGCATGAAACAACCAGTGCTGAAAGCCTCTCTCCGGCCGCTAAAAGAGTATTAACATGATTAATATCTTCAGTTTTCTTTGAAATTTCACTGAGGGATTTTTCAATTCCAGATAATACAGAATTGAACATGTGTGCGAATTCAGAGGTTTCAATATTGTAAGCAAATCGGATATGTTGTCTACGCAAATCATCAACTAACCTAGTGGCATATTTGGGTTCATTTGCTGCCCTCATCAGCCTGTCAGTTGTCCCCCATAGTGCTGACACAACAATAATCGGCCTTCCGGGAAAGTTTTGCACGATATTGGCAATTTGGTCTAAATCGGAATTATCTCTCAAACAGGAGCCACCGAATTTATGTACAGTAATCGAATTGTTACTCAACAAAACCACCTCGTATAGCCAAATCACAGATTGTTAATTTTGCCATAGCCTCAACCACTGCAACCGCTCTAGGTGCTAATACTGGGTCGTGACGACCTTTTACTGTTAGAACTTCTTTTTTATTGGTTTTTAGATTCAGAGTCAACTGCCCTTTGGCAATACTCGATGGGGGTTTGAAAACAACTTGGCAAATTAAGTTCGAGCCAGTAGATAGTCCTGCTAAAGCCCCATCTGGTTTTTCACCTTCCAGTACAGGCTCTTCACTCGTTCCACCCCATGAATTATTGTGGTCGCTTCCTTTCATATCAACGACCTCAAATCCGTGACCGAAAGAAACTCCTCTGGCAGCGGGAATCGACATCATGGCTCTGGCCAAGGCTGGTTCTAGGCCATCAAACCAAGGCTCACCAATACCTAAAGGCATTCCTGAAATACACAGTTCGACTTTACTCCCAATAGAATCTAGCTCTCTTCGATGACTATTTATTAATTCAATCATATCGATCACAGCATCGGGGTCTCTACATCTAATTTCGCGGCAATGGTCATTGAACCATTTATCGGGACAGTGATTAATTGGTTTTGCCTGAATGTTTCCAATGGCGCTAACATGGGCATTAAACACAATGCCTAATTTCGAAAGAAGCGGATTAATTATTGCGGCTGCAGCAACTATTGGAGCTGTAAGTCTCGCACTAGAAGTCCCACCTCCTCTTAAGTCCGCTTCACCCTTAGTTTTCTTCATCATCACCATATCTTGGTGACCTGGACGCGGATGGTCTGGTAGAAATGAGTAATCAGATGTTCTAACATCACTGTTTTTGATACGAATTTCGATTACTTCTCCAGTTGTCATTTCTTCTGAGACCCCAGACAAAATCTCTACCTTATCTGGCTCTTTTCGCTTACTGGCGTATCTGCCTCCAGGTTTCCTTTCATCCATCGATTTTTGAATAGAATCTCGATCTATTTTGATTCCTTTAGGAACCCCTTCAATATATGCACCCACCATAGGACCATGACTGGTACCGAACAGAGTGAATTGCAGGCTTTCACCCAATCTCATCTGCATGTGTATCATACACCCCAGCCGTTATTCATTGATGAAGTTGTGCAAATTACTCAAAATTCATTTCCTCTTCGTCAGAATTTAGGAATTTTGTTTCGGTAATTGTGCATTGGTATTTACCCTTGGTGAAAAGTTGTCTGATTCGTTCAGTTGTTTGAGGAGTAATTGATGGAATAATAACTACTACAGATGGGCCTGAACCAGACATTCCAGCCGCCCTTGCCCCATTTACAAAGGCATCATTAGCCATTCTTCGTCCTTCACCATCATTCAAAACTCCACAAACCGCCCGACCATTCCAAGTTATACTGTTTAGTAAATCTCCTTCTTGTATCGCGCTTAGTGCTTGCTGGAAATCATTGAAGAACGGTTGGAAGTCTTCCAAACTCAAAGGTTTTTTTGCTTCATCCCTAGATAGGATTAATACACTCCAGTCGTTATTTTCAGGACCTCTTCCTTGCATTATGACTCCCTCTTCAATAGATTCTGAATTAATATCGATCAATTTCCAACCTTTAGTAGAACAAGCCCATGAATCATCGATTGACCCAGTTAGAGATACTCCTGATTGGAATTGTGCTTGTGCAGATAATTCCACAATTCGATGAGTTTCTAATTCAATTTTCACGGCATCACACAGGCTTCGTAATGCAGCAACAGATACTGCAGCACTTGATTTCAATCCCTGTTTTGGTGGTATCTTTGATGCAATAGCCCAAAATAATTCTTCTGATTTAAGATTATTTGGCAACTGATAACCATTCTCAGTCCAAACACTTAGTACTGCATCGAGTAGACCATCAGGATCTTTTAGTTCTCTTTTACTGGGTTTGTCGAGCAATCTTACTGCAACGGGTAGGTCTAATGCAATACTGGAACCATAACCAGTACCTGCAGCGTGAAGAAGGCTGCATGCACCATGAGCTTCTCCGCTGCCCAAAATTGCCATTTCCTCACCTTTCTACAACTTGACTGTGGATTTTTTGCCCAATATGTCTAGAACCGATATCATTCCACCCAAGTATAGAATCTCCTTGTTTTAGTGAAGTAATTGAAATCAAGCCTCCATCAGATTTTATCAAACGTACAGTCTCCGCCTGTTGTAGAAACATGGAAGACGGTTTATCAAAAATATTATGCCAATAAATGTGTAAAAATGGCCTTTTTTCGATTTTCAGACGGCCGATTTGCGCAACTCTAGTATTGCCTAAAACATCACAAATTAGTACAGAATCGTTTGATTCTAACTCAGAGAGATACTTTGTTGCGCCATTTGCCATCAAAACGTATGAGTGAGGGGGTCCCGCATTTACTCGAAACGGTCTTGGTGGTACATAATCAGATTCGAGTGTTTCACCATGAACAATGACTAGGCTGGAAGCAGAAGAACCGATTAGCAATCCTTCACCATCTTGTAGTAGAGTAGTTAGATCGATACAGTATCTTTCTCCAACTCCTCCATCTTCGATTGAGATAATTCTGTGAGGTACAATTTCTAATTTTTTATCAGGTTTGTTATCTTCCAATTCAATCTTTTCTTTGTTCTCGGTTCTTTGGAATTTAGTAATCAATGCGGCTTCAATAATCGATTTATCATTTTCAACGATTATTGCGTCGACTCCAGTTTCCAAAGCAAATCCAGCTCCTTGTGCTTCGCTTGCATGCCTTATTTTTGCCGCAATTTTTGTCGGTGTGTTCTGACTGGCGGCAATCAGATTTTCAATCGGGATCATAGACCAGTTTTCAAATTCGAGTACAATCCAATCAACTATGCCGACCATTTTTTTAGCGTCTTGTTGACTATTGCTGCCAGTCACCTCAACAATTGAGCCGATTATTTCTTGGTTTAGTTGAATAGATTTATTTTGGCAAATCAGCGTCTCCGTTCCCGTAATAGGTTCATAACTCAAGTATCTATCAAAATTATAATGGTCAACGAATTGTTTTGATTCGCGACAATCTAGCCATAATTCCACTAAATCACCTCATAGTGAACATTCTTTAATGGCATTAGCAACTGAATAATCGTGATGCACTAGCAGTACTAAGGCTCTAGCAATTGATTCTATTTTCGGATGACCGAACACTTGTCTCCCCATACAGATACCGGAGGCTCCTGAATCTAATGCATCTCGAACCATGGTCAAGATTTCTTTACTATCGCCAGTGGCAGGTCCACCAGCTACCAAAAGCGGGATGGGAGCAGATTTCGTAACCTCGGAAAAACTTTCTTTGCTACCTGTCCAAACTGTTTTGGCAGCGTCACATCCTAATTCGAATGCTAACCTAGCAGCATGGGCATAGCCATTTGTTGAGTCACCTTCTATAATCTGTAAATTTGGTCCTCTTGCATAAATCATTCCGAACATTGGAATCCCCTCGTGGAATGCTTGTCTACTTATCTCGCCCATTCTTTCAATCATTTCAGGTTCATTATCACTACCTATGTTCACTTGACATGATACACCGATTGCCCCTCGAGGTTTTACTTCATCAACTGAACCAACTAACACTTTATTGGATGAATTTTTACCTCCGTGCCTTGTTGAAGCAGATAGATGAATTATCATGCTGGTGTTAGAGTTTTCACAGAGGTGATTGAAGTGGCTAACTATACCTTTGTGCGCAATAATTGCATCAACGCCAGCAGAGATTAATGATTTGATAGTGGATTCAATTTCAACTAAACCTTCAACAGGATAGTCGGACACTCCATGGTCAATAGGAATCCAAACTCCACGTCCATTGGGTAGAATTTTTCGCAGTAAATCCTGCTTGCTCATGATTGGGGGAGAAGTTCCTCCCTCTCAATGCTTTGCTTTGCTAAATTGATTAAAAAAGACCATTATTCAATCAAAATTATTAGATTTAATCCCCGATGTGCTAACTTTCGACCGATGCTTCAATAGACATGTTCGTTATCGGCTAATCATGGACCCTTCATCTATTGGGCTAATGGCCTTTATGGGCGGTGGCTTTTTAGCTGGAATGTGGTATATTCTAGTCAGGAAAGATGCGAAGTTAAATATGCGACCAGGGATGTCTGCTGAAGGCCTTAGGCAAGGAACCGGTGCTCCGAGTTTTGGTCAAACCAAGCAAGAGATAGACCGAAAATTAGCCTTAGTTGAAAATCGTAGAAGGCGTCAACAAATCATTGATTCTAGATTGGCCGTACAAGAGGCTGAACGAATGGCTGCTGAGCAAGCAAGACTACTCGAGGAAGAGGCACAAAGAGAACGTCTCCGACGTGAAGAAGAGAGTCGCCGTGCAGAAGAAGAGCGTATCAGGCGTGAGGAAGAGGAACGTCGCCGTCGCAAAGAAGCGGAGGAAAGTGAACGTGCTCGCCTTGAAGAGGATGAACGATTAGCCAAGGAGCGCGAGGAAGAAGAAGCGCGTTTAGAGGCAGAGAAAGAAGAACTTAGACAGTTAGAAATGGCTGCTGCTGAAGAACAAAGACTCGCTGAATTAGAGGCTGCTAAACTCCAAGAGGAAATGGAGTCGAGAGCTGCAGCGGAAGCAGCAATGGCAGAATTACAAGCAAGACTCGAAAGAGAAGGTGCAATGAGCGGTGATGTACAAATTTCCTTGATGTGGGAAAATTACAATGACTTGGATTTGCATGTCGTATGTCCTTCCGGTGAGAGGATTCACGGTGGTAACAAGAGATCAGAGTGCAATGGTGAATTAGACGTTGATGCTAATGTGCGTGCTGAAACTAAAAAACCGGTTGAGAATGTAGTTTGGGAAGGAATTTCAGCGCCTCCTGGCACATACCAAGTTTATGTTCATCATTACAAAAAGCATAGAAAGCGAAGAACACGAGACCCAACGAAATTCCAAATCATTGTAAATAATGTTGGTGACTTTAGGGAATATCACGGAGAATTAACTCATGGAGACCCAATCCGACTTGTGTGTCAGTTTGAAGTTCCTGAGAGAAGTGAACAAGAAGATTATGCGAAGCTGAGAATGGAAGAACAAATGCGTTTAGAGGCTGAAGAGTCTTCGCGATTAGAGAATGAGCGCCATGAGTTAGAGCGGCAAAGACAAGCCGAGATGGCTGCTGCTGAAGCAGAAAGACTTGAAGAAATCGAGTCTGCTAGAAAACAAGAAGAAATGGAATCTAGACGAGCGGCAGAGGCCGCAATGTCTGAATTACAACAGCGATTAGAGAGAGAAGGGGCGCGTTCTGGAGATGTACAAATATCACTTATGTGGAATAATTACAACGATCTTGACTTACATGTTGTATGTCCTTCTGGTGAGCGAATTCACGGCGGAAATAAAATTTCAGCATGTGGTGGCGAACTGGATGTTGATGCTAATGTCCGTCCAGAGACGAGAAAGCCCGTTGAGAATGTAGTGTGGGATGATAATACTGCTCAACCTGGAGAATACCAAGTATACGTCCATCACTACAAGAAACACAATAAGAGGCGTTCTAAAGACCCAACTAAATTCCAAGTGATAATAAACAATGTTGGCGATTTACTCGAATTTAACGGAGAGTTATCCCACGGAGATCCAATCAATTTAGTTGCCCAATTCAAAGTTCCCACCGTTGAGGAAAGGAATGCTAAAATCGAAGAACTAAGACAACAAATGAGTGCAATTTCTGAAAATTTCAATAAGTCAGGCCATGAAGAGGTAACAGTCGAGGAAGTTGCAGAAGTAGTCGGAGTTTCTATGGAAGAGGCAGCCCAAATACATCAGAAAGCGGATTCGGATGGAGACGGTTCTGTATCGTTAGATGAAATCCTCAAAACAACTGAAGAACTTCAAAATATCGAGGATAGTCAAGTGCAAGAATCTGTAGAAGACGATGACGAAGACGAAGTTGAAGTCGAAGAGTTAGACAATGAGAATAATAAATTCTAATTACGAAAGAATGTGCAATAATTTGCCACTTTCACTAGCTTTCTTAATCGACCTAGCTATTCTTCTACCAGTAGACATCCTTTCTTCGTTGATGTCGGAGTATGGAGAACCACCAATAAAAGGATTTGAACCTGCAACAATTCTTGCACTAATCTCAAACACTTTGAACTGTAATTTATCGGTTACAATAGTCTCTAAACAGAAAGGCCCAATCATGCCTCTACTACCTTCTTCAAGTTCGAAAGATGCTGCAACCGTACCTTCAGCCATTTCAAAGGCTCGAGGCAATAGAGATTCTCGAATTACAACTGGTTGGTTTCCAGTTACGACGAAGGATGGTTCTAGATTCATTTCTCTTAAATCACGTAGTGAGCCCAATTTGTAAAACTCATCGACGTTGGACTCATCTCTTCTATCCATCGACAATAGTTCTAGTCTGCCAAGATTTTTACCAGCATTTGATTTTCTACCTTGAACTTGAAAACCATCGTCAGCAGTTGGGTCGAAGTAAAAGTGTAGATAATATCTGCAACCTAAAACATATTCTTGTATTGTGAATTCTTCTTCGATATCTACATTTCTTCTGAAGTCTCTATAATCCCGTGCAATAAAATATCCTCTTCCACCCTTAGCACCTGCATATTTGACAATTACAGGGCCATCAATGTCATGAGGATCTTCGAGAACTTTTGGCATATCACAGCCTCCGTCCTCGAGCCAGAGTCTCTGCTTATGTCTACTGCTTTCCCAATTCAAAATTCCTCTATTTCCAAAAGTTGGAACTTGCAGGCTCTTGTAATTGGTGGCACCTAAATATTCTACAAGAGAGCCGTGGGGTATAATGATGACATTTCTTTCTCTGAACCATTCAGCATAATCTAACATCTCTCTGTAGTTTTCTAACATTAGCCATTCATCAGGTTCTGCTCCAGGGAATGCTTTGTAGAACCTCCTTCTGTTCTCACCTACCGCAATTCCTAAAGTACGAAAACCTTCTTTTTTGGCGCCGTGAAGAATTTGAAGCGAAGAGTGTGAAGCAACTACACCGATGGTAAGATTATCATGGTCGTAATCTGCAAGCCAACTTGCCAACACTCCGGTATCTACGCCCATGTCGAGGGGTTTTGTATTCCCCCTATGAGCATTATGTATTTTTTTAGCAAATTTGCATTAATTGATTGGTTGAGGTATTTGCCAAATTGTTTGTAATGAAAGTTCAAGTCTTAGGAGTGGATGCCTTGTCATGGCAGAAGTTCCATCTGAGCGGAGGATGACTTACGGCGGATATTTACGGTTGGAAGATTTATTGCAATTGCAGGACGGACCGGTGGGTTACAGTCCCTCACCTTGCAATGATGAGACACATTTCATAGTTGTTCACCAAGCATTTGAATTATGGTTTAAATTAATATTGTCTGAACTAAAAAGCGCTCATAGAATTCTTAATTCAGACAAAGTTGAAGAAAAGGCAATGCCAAAATTAGTGCATCACTTAGAAAGAGTTACTTCAATATTCAATTTAATGTCACAGCAATGGAAAGTTATGGAAACCCTTGCGCCGCAGGAATTTTTAGCATTTAGAGACCGACTTGGGACCTCCTCTGGATTCGAATCGTGGCAGATGCGAGAGATGGAATTACTTCTTGGATTAAATCACGAACAGTCGAGTGAGATGAATCCTCTTGGACATATGCGTAAATTGGCAGGAGAAGGTAAAATCTCCCAGTCGGTACTAGAAAATTTTGAACAAATTTCCGCTCAGCCATCGATCAAACAGTGTCTTGATGAGTGGTTGGCGAGAACTCCAATCAATGGTTC
>MDTD01048891.1_pt1 | contig 13983 bp, 11 predicted proteins | sample 811221 | NCBI WGS metagenome assembly MDTD01 (sample SAMN05326646, study PRJNA326480) | marine metagenome | isolation source: seawater | place: Pacific Ocean: South West | collected 2011
AACAATACAGTTTACAAATAATTTGTTTTTTTTTTGAAATTTTAATATTTTATCTAAAGTTTTTTCTTTTGTAATATCACCATAAATAATCTCTAAATTTTTTAAATTTTTAATTTTAAGAAGTTTTTTGTTTAATTTTGTCCTACTAATTCCAATTACGAAAGCATTTTTTTTTAAACATAATTTCATACACTCTAAGCCAATACCTTTGCTTACCCCAGTAATTAAAACTACTTTATTGCTCAACATTTATATTTTTTTCTAACAACTGATTATTATAAATAAAATATTTATCATTTATAACTGTACTTTCATATGAAAATCTCTCTATTATAAGTTGAACATTATTAGTCAGTGCAAATTTAATTTTTTTTCTTACTTTTAGTGACCAATCAACATCCTCTCCTTGTTTATGATCTAAGAAATTGGAAAATTTATTATTATTTAAATATTTTTTTTTAAAAATAAAATATGATCCATGGAAATACATAAATCTTTTATCTTTGTAATTATAAGGACAAAAACACTTGCCTATACCTGGAAAATCAAGAAACATCCAATCTAAATATCTTTTTTCATCTAGTGTTTTAATTTTTGGAATTAAAAGATCTTTATTATAAATTTCTTTTTCAAGTTTATTTATATTTAATTTTTCAATTTTAATATAATCAAGAGACATAATTAATTTATTAAATTTAGATATTTGAATTGCTAAATTTCTTTTTTTTCCTAAAGTCAATTTGTTAGTATTTAAATTAATTATTTTTATTTTATCACTAATAATTTTTTTCTTATTAAAATTTGTTATTATAATTAATTCATATTTTTTGTTTTTAAAGAATCTTTGATATTGCAAAATTTTCTTTACTATATCTAAATTCAATGTCTGTGTTAAAATAATTATACTCCAACCTTTTTTCGGTATTTTTAAATTATTTAATTCATTATTTTTAATATTTTTAAAAAGAAAATTATAAAATTTTTGGTAAAAAATTCTTAACTTAAATAAACCAAGATAATATAAACTTTTTTGAGCAAAATAATTATATGTTAAAAAAGATAGAATTTTTTTTTTCATTAACAATTAAATTTACTAACATACTAATCTAAAGCTTTAGTAATTTCTTCTACCATTTTTTTTGCATCTGCAAATAACATAAGCGTATTTTCTTTATAAAAAAGATCATTATCAATTCCAGCATAACCTGGAGATAAACTTCTTTTTACAAAAAGCACAGATTTTGTTTTTTCCACATCTAACACAGGCATACCAAATATTGGGCTTTGAGGATCTGTTTTCGCTACTGGATTTGTTACATCGTTAGCTCCTATGACAAAGGCAACATCTGCATTAGCAAAATCACTGTTAATTTCCTCTAACTCAAATACTTCATCATACGGAACATTTGCCTCCGCTAATAGAACATTCATGTGACCAGGCATTCTTCCAGCTACTGGATGAATAGCATAAGAAACTTTAATATCATTTTTTTTTAGAGTATCTACCATTTCTCTTAAAGCATGCTGAGCTTGAGCTACAGCCATTCCATATCCTGGAACTATGATTACTGATGATGCATTTTTCATTAAAAACGCAGCATCGTCTGCATTTCCACTTTTAACTGGTTTTTGTTCTTTTGATGATAAACTTACTGATTGTTCATTAGCTCCCCAACCACCTAGAATTACATTAAAAAATGATCTATTCATTCCTTTACACATTATATAAGATAGTATGGCACCTGAAGATCCAACTAATGCTCCAGTTATTATTAATGCTGTATTTTCCAATGTGAAACCAATTCCAGCTGCTGCCCAACCTGAATATGAATTAAGCATTGATATTACTACTGGCATGTCAGCTCCACCGATTGGAATGATTATTAAAAAGCCAATCAAAAAAGATACTATTAAAAGGGCCCAAAATAAATTCGATGATTGTGATGAGCATAAAAAGTAAATCAATACAATTATGCTTATCAAAATTGCTGCGTTTAAAGGATGCTGACCACGAAATGTTATTGGAGATCCAGACATTATTCCTTGAAGTTTTAGGAACGCGATTATAGAGCCTGAAAATGTGATTGCACCAATTGATGCTCCTAAAGACATTTCAATCAAGCTTCCAAGTTTAATATTTCCTGGCACTCCAAGATTAAATGCTGACGGATTCAAAAAGGCTGCTATAGCTACAAATACAGCTGAAAGTCCTACAAGACTATGAAATCCTGCTACTAATTCTGGCATTGCTGTCATTGGTATTTTGTATGCAATAAATGCACCTATTAAACCACCAAGCAGAAGAAAAATTAATACGAACATAAAACCACTTGAAAAGTTTCCAATGGACAAGAATGTAACTACTATAGCAATCAACATTCCTAAAATACCAAATAAGTTGCCTCGTCTTGAAGTTTCAGGTGATGATAAACCTCTTAAAGCTAATATAAACAACACTCCTGAAATAAGATAAAAAATTGCAGATAAATTTTGAGATATCATTTTTTATCCTTTTTTTTCTTTTTATACATAGCAAGCATTCGTTGAGTGACCAAAAAACCTCCAAAAATATTTATTGAAGCTAAAGAAATTGCTAAATATCCAAAAATACTTGACGTGTTAAAAACAGTGTTGGAATTTCCAGCTAACCCAGCGATTATAGCTCCAACTATAATCACAGATGAAATCGCGTTTGTCACTGACATAAGTGGAGTATGTAATGAAGGAGTTACACTCCATACTACATAATATCCCACAAATATTGAAAGAATAAAAATGCTAAATCTAAAAATGATAGGATCTATTTCCATTATTTAATCAAAGTTTTTTCTATTATTTCATCATCTAAATTAATGTGTATTTTATCTTTTTCCTTGTTTAATAGATTTAAAACAAAATTATATAAGTTTTTCGAGTACAAGTTCGATGCTGAAGACGCAAGTTTATTAAGAATATTAGTCTCACCCATTATTTTTACCCCTTTTATATTAATTGTTTCATCTACCTTTGTTAATTCTGTATTGCCACCTTGAACTGCAGCTAAATCATATATTACAGATCCAGGCTGCATATTATTTATCATTTTTTCTCTGATTATAATTGGTGCTTTTTTTCCTGGTATTAACGCAGTGCAAACTACAATATCAATTTTTTTTAGTGTTTCTGATAACAAATCTTCCTGTTTTTTTTTAAAATCGTCTGAGGTTTCTCTTGCATATCCTCCCTCTGTCTCAAGGTTTTCAGTATTTTCTACAGATAAAAACTTACCACCTAAACTCTCAACTTGCTCTTTAGAGGCCATCCTAACATCAGTTGCAAAAACAATTGCCCCCATTCTTTTTGCTGTTGCTATTGCCTGTAAACCAGCAACCCCAGCTCCGACAACTAAAACTTTTGCAGCAGGAATTGTACCAGCAGCAGTCATCATCATTGGTATTGCTTTTTCAAATTCTGCGAATGATTCTATAACAGCTTTATATCCAGCGAGGTTTGCTTGGGATGAAAGAATATCCATTGATTGTGCTCTAGTAATTCTTGGCAGCAATTCTAATGAAAAAATATTTATTTTTTTTTTATATAAACTTTTTAGTTTTTCAATATTTTTAAATGGGTTAAGAATTCCAACTAAAGTCTGATTTTCTCTTAAACTTGAGATAAAATTATCTGACAATAGAGCTAGCTGTAAAATAATATCTGATTGATCTAAAATTTTTTTTTCATCATTTATAATCTTAACTCCTAATTCTAAAAAAACTGAGTCGTTTATTCCTAAATGTTCTGCATAGCTTTCAGGTAACACAACTTCAAATCCAAAATTAATGTATTTTTTTGCTATGTCAGGCGTAATAGCAATTCTTTTCTCTAAGGTTGTATTTTCTTTAATAGATCCGATTATCATCTTTATTTTATAATAAAAAAATAGCCATAAGAACTAATACAATTACCACAGCTATACTTCCCCAAAGAACAAATTTTGTAAAATTATTCCAGGTATTTCTATGGTCATCATTATCCATAAAAACTATTTCTGTCTTGCTTTAAATTTTGGATTAACTTTATTAATTACATAAACTCTTCCTCTTCTTCTAACGAGTTTAGAATTCAAGTCTCTTTTCTTTATTGATTTTAAAGAACTTTTTATTTTCATAATTTTTAGGTATTTAAACCATGTATATACAAACTTCAAACATATATTTCAAATATATGCATTTATTAATTGTAAAAATAATTTTTTTACATTTCTAAATAAGCCAAATTAATACTAAATATTATTGGTATTTTTATTTATTTGAATGTTATTTTTATTTATACTCCAAAGCATAATTCCTACAGGATAAAAGTAAATTATCGATAACCAGTTATTGAAAAAATTACCACTTGGCACTAAGGGCCATAAAGTTAAATAAATTGTAACCAGTAAACAAATCTGAAAATCATCATATAATGGTTGTTTTTTTAAACACCTTATAAAATGTAAAATTAATCTAAAATTTAAATAAAGAAAAACACCAAATACTGACAAAAATCCGATTATGCCGGTTTCTGACAGAAGCTGTATATAAGTGTTATGAGGATGAGGACTGCAAGTATAATCTGAAATATAAAATTCTTTTTCACTACAAAAAACTCGAAAATTTTTCACTCCAACACCCAATATTAAATTTTTTTTAAACATTCTTAAAGCAGATTCATAATGTTCATCGTGCTGTCTCGAAATTATGTAAGTTTTTTTATCTTTATTTTTAGATGCCAGCATTTGCTCCAATGTAACATCAACTATTCTTTTTCTTATTGAGTCAGAAAAAAAAAGAATTAAAATACAAAAAGTAATAATTATAATAAAAATATTTCGTATAAAATGTCTTTTTTTATAGATAAGAAATAACATTAAAATAAAAGATAATATCATTAGAAAAAAAGCTGTTCTCTCACCAGATATCAATACAAGGAATAAAGAAGAAATAGTCATAAATGAAAATAAAATCATTTTATTTTTTGACAAGTCAAAGAAAAATATTAATCCAAGTAGAATTGGAAATATTCTAGCTATATAGCTACCCAATATCAGTTCTTCTCCGAAAAAACTTGAAACTCTTGGACCAGGATAAATTAATTCCCATCCTAAAATATTTTTTCCTGTAAAATATTGCAAAAATCCATCAAGAATTAAAATAATAAACGTAAAAGTTATACTGTAAAAAATTTTTTTTAATAGTGATGATTCTTTTTGAATAAAATACATTAATGCTAAACTAAATAATCCAAATCTTATAAATGAAATTGAAATTCTTAAAGAATCTAGATTTTGATTTTGAGACAAACTATTAATAACTAAATAAAGATAGAAAAATATAAAAAAATAAAAAAATTTATTATTGAAAATATAAAATTTTTTTTCTTTAAATACGATTATTAAAAATATAATTGAAATAATTGTTACTGCTAGATCACTTAAAAAAGGTCCTGTTATTAAAAATATAGGAATCAAGTAAAATAAATGAACTGGTAATAAATATAGTAAATTTTTTTTTATCACTTAAATTAAATATTCAAATGCTATAATATACATAGCTACAAATTCTATTTTAAAATTTTATTAAATTTATATTAATTGTTATATTTGCTAATATACAACTAAAAATTATTTAACAATAATTATTGATCAAAAAATAAATTATAACTTTAAAAGAAATGTGAATAAAATTAAACTCAAAAAAATTAGGATAAATTAAATTATGCCTGGCAATGACTTACTCTTCCATGTCTTAAGACAAAGTACCATCAGCGCTGAAAGGCTTGACTTCCGAGTTCGGAATGGATCGGGTATTACACTTTCGCAATAATTACCAGGCAGAGCATATATACAAAAAAACTATAAAAAGTCAAAAAAAAAATAAAAATTAATCAAATTAAAATAGTTAAACTTATTTATCAAAATTAAGTATTTTAAATTCTTTTAATTTTTTACCCACATAATTTGAACCTGAAAGAGTCAGGTGTCCATAATCAAAGAAAATTTTTTTTCCAGAATCTGTAATTACTAAACATTGTGAAGTATCCTCATTACATAAGTATTTTTGTTTAGAAAAAAATTTAATGTTTTGATCAAAAGCAATTTTTTTTAATTTACTATTTAGTTTTTTAAAATCTTTTTTTTCTGAATATAATTTTTGCATTAATATCTTGAGATCATTATTATTAACTTTTAATTTATGTTTAATTTTATTTCTGATAAACTTGTCATATTCTGTTGAGTAAATTCCACTGTATGTTTTGTATTCATTTGTTTGTGACATTAATATAACTTTTTTTTTATCACTTTTAAGAAGTTTGATAAGCTTGACTAATCCATCAATTCCTTTTTCCGAAAATCGATAGCTTAAAACTACAAATTCAGAATTCTTATATGCTTTTGAAGAGAGTGTTTCTTTAGTAGTTTTAATTTTTTTTGTATTTTCAAGTGTGTTAATTAATTTATTTTTTTCTTGAAATGCTTGTATCTCCAATCTTCTCCATGCAAATTCATAACTATTAAATAAATTTCTATTTAAAAAAAATGAATTAAAAATACCTATAGAATGAGAGTCACCCATTATTAAAACTTTGGTTTTGTTGTTATCGTTGAAAAAATTTTTATATAAAAATTTTTTAGAATTTTTTTGTAAAACTTCATTATCCATTTCATAGGAATATTCTTTGAAAACACTCTCAAAGCGTTTCTTATAACCATCTTTAGAAATGATATTTAAACATAAAAATAAAATAATTAATAATGTTATTAAAATTGTGAATATAATTTTTTTTGAAATTTTTTTTATATTTCTAATTGGTTTTTCAATTAAAAAATATGACAGTGAAGATAGCGTAATTATTAAAATTAATATTAAAAATTTTTTTAATATATCTCCTGTTGCAAATTCAGTAATTCTTGCAAATGCAAATATTGGATAATGCCATAAGTACAAACTGTAAGAAATTAAACCTACAAATACGATTAGTCTAATTGAAAGAAATTTATCGACTAATTTTTTATCATTGTCTTCAATCATTAAAATTGAAATAAAAAAAACAGGTAGTAGAGTTAAATAAGATGGATGAGGGGTTTTGTGATTAAACAGCATCATACAGAAAAATAAAAATATAATACTTAAAATTTTTAAAATACCTAAATTATTTTCAATTAATTTAATTTTTTTTATTCTTTCTTCATTTATACAAATAAAAGTTCCAATTAAAAGTTCCCAAGCTCTAGAATATATGAAATAAAAATTTTCTTTTGGAACTAATAAATATGTAAAAGTAGATAGAAAAGAGAATATTAAAATTATATTAATGAGGTTAAAAGATTTTCTTTTAAGACAGAAAATAAGTACAAAAGGAAAAACAATATAAAACTGCTCTTCTATAGATAATGACCATGTGTGAAGAAAAGGTTTTATCAATCCATTATCATTGCCATAAATTTGATCAGAGTAATTGAAATAAAAGTTTGATGAAAAAAATAAAGATGAAATGATAGACTCACTCAATTGTATGAATGATGTCGGAACCATTATATACCAACCAAAAATTAATGTAACGAATGAAACTATAATTAAAACAGGGAAAATTCTCCGTACACGTCTATAAAAAAAATATTTTAAATTAAATTTATTTTCATTAAATTCTTTTATTATTATCTTTGTAATTATATATCCAGAAATCACGAAAAATATATCCACACCCAAGTATCCACCTGTCAATAACTTAAAGCCACCTATTGCGATCTCAGCGTGATAAATTACAACAGCACAAATTGCTATTGCTCTCAATCCATCAATCTCACTTCTGTAGAAACTTTTCATAGAAAAAATATTTATAATTCTTTTATAGTAATAATACTATATTAAGATTACAAATTTATTTATTAATTTGATTAAAATGAAGATATGTTTTTTTATATCAACACTTTCCTCTGGTGGTGCAGAAAGAAATATTTCGCTACTAGCAAATCATTTTTCAAAAAAAAATGAAGTTTCTATTTTCACTTTAGAAAAAAAAAAATCAAAATCATTCTATAAAATATCAAAAAATAGTAAGTTAGTTAAACTAGGTTTATTAAAAAAAAGTGAAAATTTTTTTTCGAGTATAATTAATTTTTTTCAAAGAATTATTATTATAAGGAAACAATTAATTAAAGAAAATGCTGAAATATTAATCTCTTTTTTAGAAACTATGAACATAACAGTGCTAATTGCTTCTTTAGGTCTAAAAAATATTAGATTAAAGATTATTTCTGATCGAAATAATCCTAAAAAATCTGATAAATTTTTTTTAATTTTTTTTTTAAAATATATATTTTACAGAACTTGTGATTATTTAATTCTTCAAACAAAAGGTATAGTTGTAAATTATAAATTTTTGGATAAAAATAAAATTAAAATTATAAGTAACTGCATTAGTGAAAATTTAATTGTAAAGAAAAAATTTAAAAAAAAAAATAAAATTAAAATTTTATGCGTTGGTAGATTAGAGCCACAAAAAGATTATTTAACACTTTTAAAAAGTTTACATGCTGTTAAGAAGAAAAATATTCAATTTCAATGTGATATTTTTGGTAAAGGATCTCAAAAACATAAAATAATTAATTTAATAAACAAGCTAAATCTGAAAAATAAAGTTTTTTTAAAAGGTGTGTCAAATAAATTATATAAACTTTATAAAAAATATGATTTGTACATCTTATCATCAAAATTCGAGGGTTACCCAAATACTTTACTTGAGGCTGTTTCTTGTAGAATTCCGTCAATTAGTTCAGATTGTGAATATGGACCAAATGAAATTATAAAAAATAACAAAAATGGATTAATTTTTAAAAAAGAAAACTCAGATGATCTTGCTAAAAAAATTTTAATTTTTAAAAATTGTAATAGTGCCCTTATTAAAAAATTTACAGTGTATAATAAAAAAAAATTTTGTTCAAAAAAACTTAATTTTAAAATCATGTCTTCATGGGAAAATCTATTAAAAAAAAATTAAAATTACTATTCTGCATAAATAATTTATCAACTGGTGGTGCTGAAAAACAATTATCATATATATCTAACTATTTATCAAAATTTTATGAAGTTCATATTTATCTACTTGAAGATTGCAAAATAAAATACAAATTAAACAATAAAATTATAATTCATAAAAAAAAAAATTTAATTTTTGATTTTTGGAAGTTCTTAAAAATAATAAAACCAAAAATAATTTTTTTAATTCTTCCTAAAACATACTTTATATTAGGTTCCTTTTTAATTTTTTATAAAAAGTCAAAGATTGTCCTCATGAGAAGAAGTTTAAATTATTATCAAAAAAATATTTTTATAAAAGAATATGAAAAATTTTTACATAAATTCACTGATTTTTTTATATGCAACTCAATGAATGCAAAAAAAAATTTAATTGAAAATGAAAATGTAAATAAAAGTAAAGTAAGAGTTATATATAATTATATTGAAAAAAAAACAAAAAATAATTTGATTAAAAAAAACAACAAAGAATTCAAAATTCTCTACATTGCAAATTTTTATAAATATAAAGGTCATATCTTATTGTTAAAAACTTTGAGTTTAATTAAAAATTTAAATTGGAAACTTTTCTTAATTGGAGAAGATAAAGATGTAAGTATAATAAAATTGAAAAACTTATGTAAAGAATTAGGGATTTTAAAAAAAGTGTTTTTTACAAATAAAAAGAATATGAACTTTAACTATCCCTATTTTGATTTGGGAATATCTTTTTCAAGAACCGAAAGTTTTCCTAATTCAATATTAGAGTATTTGTCATACAGCTTGCCTGTTATGGCTTATAATGTGGGTGATATAAAATTTTTAGTAAAAAAACAAAATGGATTTCTATTTTTTTCAAGGGATCAATATAAAATCTCAAAAAAATTAAAAAAAATTATTTTAAAAAAAGATATGAATAAAGAATCAAAAATGTCTTTTAAAATTTATAAAAAATTTACCGATAAAAATTTTACTTTGGTTAAATATAAAAAAATAATTGAAAAACTATGTGTGGAATAATTGGAAACTTTATAAAAAACAAAATTAATATAATACAAAAAAAAGAATTAATTAACTTAATTCAATTTTTAAAATGTCGAGGTCCTGACAACTCTGATTATTATTTTGATAATAATAATTTTCTAGGACACACAAGATTGTCAATAATTGATTTATCAATAAATTCAAATCAACCAATTCAATCAAGCTGCAAAAGATTTGTGATATCTTTTAATGGTGAAATTTATAATTTTAAAAGTTTAGCTCTTCTTTTAAATAACAAAGACTTAAATTCAGACACTAAAGTTCTTATCGAATTAATATCTAAATTTGGAGTAACTAGCGCATTAAAAAAATTACAAGGTATGTATTCAATATCAATTTTTGATAAAAAAAATAATTATTTGTATTTAGCAAGAGATTTTTTTGGAAAAAAACCTTTATATTATTTCCATGATCAAGAGCAGATTTTTTTTTCTTCAACACTTTTGCCAATAATAAAAAACTCTTATATAAAAAAAATAATAGATCCTGACTCATTGAGTTATTATTTCACTTATGGTTTCTGTCCTACTGAAAAATCAATTTTTAAAAATATTAAAAAAGTAAAACCAAACTCATATTTAAAATTTGACTTGAATTCTTGGATTTTAAGTGAATCTAAAATCCATCAAAAGACAAATAATTTAATTAACGATACCAAATTTGAACTTTCAAAAATTGAAAACTTGATTCGAGATAGTGTTAAGAAAAGGTTAATAAGTGACGTTCCTGTAAGTTTACTTTTATCAAGTGGAATTGATAGCTCTTTAATTAGCTATTATGCATCTGAAATAAACAAAAATATAGACACTTACACAGTAGGTTTTACGAATTCAAATTATGATGAAAGTAAAGATGGAAGAAAAATAGCAAATTATTTTGGGTTAAAGAATAACACTATTATGCTTGACGAAAAAAATTTGTCAGAGTCAATTAGCGAGTTACCTAATGCTTTTGATGAACCATTTGCAGACTCATCTCAAATTCCAACGATGTTAATATTTAATAAAATTTCAAAATATTCAAAAGTATGTCTAACTGGTGATGGGGGAGATGAAATATTTTATGGATATAATAGATACCAATGGTTTTTAATTTGGAAATTTTTTTTCAAAAAAAATTTTTTATTTAACAGTTTTTCAAAAACAATAGTAAAAGGTTTTTTACATACTTTACAAAAATATACTTCAACTAGGAAATTTTTAGAGAGAAAAAATATTACAACTAATAAAATTGAGAAATTTATTGATATTTTTTTTGAAAAAGAAAATGTTTATGAAAAATTTCTTAAAACTTCAAATGAAAAAAATCCAGTTAAAAATACTTTTGGAACAAGTCAAAATTTACTAAATGTGAAAGATCTAAGAGATCACGACATAAGCAATTATTTAGTAAATGATATTTTAACAAAGATTGATAGATCATCAATGCATTATAGCGTTGAAGCAAGATCACCATTCTTAGATAAAAATATTTATGATTATCTTGAAAATATTCCCTGTAATATAAATATAAACTTATTTAACAGAAAAAAAATTTTAAAAAGGATAATAGATAAAAAATTACCAAAATCACTTATTTCTAAGACAAAAAAAGGATTTGCAGTCCCATTAAATGATGTACTCAACTCCTTTAAAAAAGAAATAATTTCAGATTTTACAAACATTAAAAATGATGAAAGATTAAATTTTATTAATTTTCAAACTATTGAAGAAATTTTATATAGATTTTTTACATCTAAAGATTATAAACTTTCCTATCAAATTTGGTCTTATTATGTTTTTTTTAAATGGTATAAAAAATATCAAGATAATATTAATAGTTAGTATTTCATTTTTTTTATTCGTATCACTAATTATACATTTAAAATTTAAAGAAACAAAAAATGCTCAGATTTCTTTTGTTTGTTCTACACATTATCAGTTTGGAAAAACATCAAATGATACTATGGATTATCCAGAAATATATCTAAAATACTGTAAAAGATTTCAAGACCAAATCGACAAAAAATATTCAAATTTAAATGGAATAAGTCAAAATTTAAAATTTACATATTTGGAACCGGATAACTTCTCATATCTAAATAATTTTACAAAATTAAATGAAATTAATTTTGCAAAAAAAAAAATTTTAAATAGTTTAGAAAAAAATAATATTAATACCCGTTCATTATTAAATTCAATTTCTTACTCCATATCAAAACCTAATTTCATGGAAGTGAAAAATAAAAAATTTATTGATGAAATTCAAACTTTAAAAACATTAGAATTTTTAAGAAAACACCATATACATAATATTGAAGTTGTTACAATTTTTTCAATTTTATATACTTTCATATTTCAAACTAATGAAAACATTCTATTGTTTTTGAACTTATTAAATTTTTTAATTCTAGTTTTAATATCGATTTTTATTTTCTATTTTTTTAAAGAATTTATAAATAATAAAGATGGAATAATTTATTACTTAGTTTTATTTTCAATATTAAATCCAATAAATATTTATTACTTTTTAAGTTTTTTTAAAGAACCATTCATTTTACTTTTTTTTACAGGATTAATTGTAAATTTCATATTTCTTAAGAATAATTATAAATACAAATATTTTTCTTTAATTTTATCTTTAATATTTATTTTAACTCTTTTTTTAATTTTGCTAGAAATTAAAGATGTATATTTTTTACCGTCGATTGCGGGCTTAATTTTTGCTTACTTTTTTTTCATATATGAGAAAAAATCTTATTTATACTCACTCTTAATAATTTTAAAAATTTCATTTATAGTTATATTTTTAACTGAAGTTAATTCCTTTTATAAATTAACACCGCATAATATTTCTAATGAAAGATTGGGCGAATTAATTAAAACAAAAATAAGTATACTTATAAAAGATGAAGACCATATTCAAAATGAAAAAAATCAAGCAAAAAGTCATTTTAGAACTAATACAGATACTATAAATAAAATTAACATTGGTAACGAAAAATTTATAAAAGAAAGTTTTAAAACCAAAAAATTTCAATATTTAAAATGTAAAAACGAGATATTAAATAAAGTATGTAATAAAGTTAATTCTCTGACTTACCAAATAAGTAAACTTAAGCTTGCAACGACAAATGAGATAAAAGATGCAAATAAAGAGAGCGTTATTAAAGGATATTATTTTAATGGAGTTAATGATGTTTTAAAGAATGTTCCAATAGCTTTTTTTAAAAGTCACATTATGCCAATTAATTTTAAGTTAAATATAAATATAATTATATTGAGCGTTTACAAATTTATATTAATTTTATTCAGTATTATTTTTATTTATAAACTTAATAATTCAAGAAATATTAATATTTTAATAAAGGCTGTTATTATCTTTTTGCCTCTTCTAACTGTAATAGATTTAATTTCCTCAAATTTTTTTACTTATTTTAGATATGTCCTCCCATATAATTTTATTTTAACACTTATTGCTGTATTGGGTTTTTTAATTATCTTCAAAAATAATGATAAATATTTTTATAAATTCAGGTCATAGTTTTTTTTCTTTAAGAGAAAATTTAGTCAAATTTCTTTTAAATAGAGGACAGAAAATATGTATCTATAGTCCTAATAATATTAATAAAATTAAAAAAAAATTTACAAAAAATGTAATACTAAAAAAAATTTTTATTTCAAGTAACAAACTAAGTTTAATAAATTTAATCTATTCTTTACTAAGTATAAAAAAAAAATTTGTACAAAATGATATAAACTTAATATTTGGAACTTATTTAAATTTAATATTTGGAATATTTTGTATTTTTTTTAAAACAAAAAAAAATATTTTTGTATTTACTGGAATGGGATCTTTTTTTAATCAAAAAAACTTAATTCTAATATTTATTGTTAAAAAAATTTTTCAAAATTTAATTAAAAGA
>MDTD01170139.1_pt1 | contig 13980 bp, 16 predicted proteins | sample 811221 | NCBI WGS metagenome assembly MDTD01 (sample SAMN05326646, study PRJNA326480) | marine metagenome | isolation source: seawater | place: Pacific Ocean: South West | collected 2011
CTTGCTGCAACTCCTGACGATCTGATTCTTTCACCCTGGTGCTCACCACTTCGTGAACTACGAGATCGCAACCTGCCTTCCTAAGTGCGGCATCGTAAAGCCTCTCCATAGGTGGTAAGTAGTCGTCTGCTGGGTTGTCAGCAGATCTGATATCGATCCTTCCTGAGGTGTTGGACATAGTGATTAAAGGCATCAGCAAGGAAGTCGGCGATCGACTGAGATGATCTGCCTCATCACTGATTTCTGTTTGGCACTTATCTGGTCATCAATCTTCGACCACCTAACTGAAGGTCACCAACAACGTGTGCCTTACGCAGTGCCTAAAAGATGATCTTAGATCTACTTACGTCCAGGTTGGCGGCATATTCATTAGACGCTCCAGTCAAAAGAGAAATGGTCAAGCTCACAACGATCTGACTCTGATGGATCATGGACCAGATCTGCAAGATTAAGAAGAAGACTCGTAGATTTACCAAGACCTTGAAATGCCATCCATAGACCGGGTGCGATGGTCAGCCGTGAATAATTTTCGGATAGCCCCAAGCGATACTCAGCAGTTAACCCAAAGGTCGTCGATAGTGGTCGGTCATCATGCACAACAAAACGGACCAAACCAGTAATTACCACTAGATTCAACGTCATTCTGCAATGACGTTTCCATGGCTTAACTATACCGGCATGTATTGTCGAAAAATAAGCCTCCCCAAAAGCCCTATAGCCAGGGTCGTTCAGTTTCATAGCGTGATATACATCACCCTCTGGCACATGAATTACTTTAAGTGGAGTTATCTGAACTCCTTCTATTTCGACCATACGGCACCTCTATCTAGTCCGAACGATTCATATTCTGCAATTTGATCCTGCGTCACTGTACATGTATCAGAATTACTGTAATAGAAAGTGCTGTACCAGCGTGCCGTCATTGCAACATTCTCCTCAAAGGACAACAGTGGCCTCCAACCAAGATGATATAGCGCTTTGTCACAACAAAGTTTCAGTAGACCAGCCTCATAAACTGCATCAGGATCAGAGATATCGTGCCACGCAGCATCAGCCCAATGCAATTTCATTTGTTCCAATAGTTCTGAAACTGAATAACTTTGCTCTGCCGGAGGACCAAAGTTAAAAGCTTCACCTCTTAAACTATCATCCACTGACAAATCAGCTGCCAAAGTCAAATAACCAGACAATGGCTCCAGTACATGTTGCCAAGGACGAGTTGCGTAAGGGTTTCGTATTTGGAGAATATCTCCTTGTGACCAAGCGCGAACTGCATCAGGAAGAATACGATCTTTCGCCCAATCACCACCACCAATTACATTACCAGCACGGGCTACACCAACACGTACCGGTGAATTGCAGTTAAAAAATGAATCTGAATAACTACGAATTATTAATTCAGCAGCACCCTTTGAGCCACTATATGGATCCTTCCCACCTAGTTTATCATTTTCACGATAACCCCATGGGATCTCGACGTTATCATAGCATTTGTCACTAGTAATAAAAACCGCTGTGCATTTATGATTGCTAACACGCAAAGCTTCTAACATATTCAATGTTCCACCTGAATTTGTTGCAAATGTTTCATGTGGATCCATATAAGATTTTCTCACCAATGGCTGTGCTGCAAGATGAAATAAGAAGTCAGGTTGATGTTTCTTTATAATCATAGAGCAGGTACTATGATCTCGGATGTCGCCCCATATATGAGTGATTTTGGAAAGAAGATCAATGGTGTCAAAATGCGAAGGTACCGAGGGTATATCTGCCGATAATCCAATAACTTTTGCGCCCAGCTGTAGCAACCAAGACGACAGCCAGGATCCTTTGAACCCGGTGTGTCCTGTGATCAAAACTACCTTATCCTTAAATACTGAAAACTTGCTCATAGCAACACCGAACCAATTAATTATATATCTATGCGGCACGGTTTTCCGTAATTACAGTGAAATGCAAACAACGGATACATTCTCGATTGATCACAAATCTTGGATCGTCATAAGCATATTGTTTATTTGAAAGCGGCAACTCAATCAACATAATTGGGTATATTTGATATATTTGTACTTCGTAATTTCTTGTATATTCTCGGCGATTTATGTAAGTCTAATAATCAGGTTTAAAATACTATATAAGTAGAACACCTGCCAATGAGTTTGCCCCCTCTGACATCTCTCATATACGGTTGACTTTCTATCCTTGCCATTTAATTGTCGTCTGATGTAAATACCGACTACCACCTCAGCACTTCTTCCGACGACTGTCGCTTATAATATGGTTGAACAATTTTTAGATTTTTTATGGTTCAAAATTTAAAAATCCGAAAACGAGTTAAATTTTGGGATTATACTAGAAAATTCTCTTTTCATATTGAAGCCTTTCAATCTACTGTATTTGAACATATCCAAATTAAAGCTATTAATTTTTTTACCATTGCAGTAACTAGTCTAGTTGAATGAAGTTCCTGAATAAAAGAAACAAATTAATAGCATTTGTGGGGCCCGATGGTTGTGGTAAGACATCATTTATTAATTCTTTTTCAAGTCAACTTGACCCTGATATTAAGATAATTAAATTCCATATTAGGTTCCATACTGTACCAAGAATTGGTCAATTAATTAATCGAATTAAGAATTTATTTGGTTCTTCCACTTCTATATCTATGTCAGCTACTTCATCTTCTCTAGATGATCAATATCAAAAGTATCACTATCCACCTCCTAAGCATATTTTGGTTTGTATTCTCGTTTTGTTATATGAGTGTATTGATTACGCTAGTGGCTACTTTTATTCTTTTTTCTCCCGTAGACAAACTTTTTTCATTTTCGACAGATATCTTTATGACTACTATACTGAATTGGATTGGATCAACACACCTCATTGGTTCATACGCATCGTTATGTTCATTGCTCCTACTCCTAATCATATTGTACACCTCACAAATTCTGCTGAGGCAATCTTTTCACGCAAAGGCGAGTTGTCAATTGAAGAGATCAATATGATTAATTATCGTATAGAGCATCTACTTGCATCCCACACTTCATATACTACTATTGTCACTGATAAGCCTGCTGATGATCTGGCCTTTGAATTTATAACAAATAAGCTCTATGTCTAGTTCTTTTAAGCCTTCCTCAATCGGCTACTTTCTTTTACTAGATCAATATACATTCCGCTCCATATTTCTCGATCAGTCTGCTAAGTTTCTTTCTCCAGTATTTCCGAACACATCCTCAATCACGTCACTGAGTCAATCTGACTCAGTGATAGATTATATGAATAAACAATATGATTTATTTGCCTTCTTTGGTGATGATGCCTCATCTTTACTTTCGCTTTTTTCGAAAAACGCTTCAAATTCGCATGTTTTAGCTTTAATTAAACTATCCTCCCATGATATTGTTATCTATATACTCGAGCAAATTTTCCGCCGTTTCAATATTCGAATTTTTTCATCACCCAGATCCTCACCCTTTGACTTAATTCATCAACTATATCCAGGTCATTCTCTTAGTATTTATACACCTATACCCTCCTCGTTTGAGCCTGAGATGATAATAGATGATTCACGCTACCCATTCTTTTACCGACGTTGCTGTTCGCTTAAAAGTAGTGTATTCCCATACTTTAATTTCTATAATTGCCTGTTCCATGCATGCTCACGATTCCTTGGCGTGTCTATATATCCTTACAAACTTGTTGTACTTCGACCCCTATGACTCTTAAATGTGTTTAAATTAATTTCACTATTTTGTTTTATCCATTCTCCATTTAATGATTTGACCTTTTTCAATCTTTGTGAACTAACTGTCTTATAAATATGACTCAAATTTCAGTCAGTATTGTCCGTAACTTCACGCACCATTCTTCTATTTCTCTTTTGTATTGTGATTATGGTTCCACTAAGTTTTACCGCAAAGTCTCTTTTAGTGAGGAAGGTCGTATGTGTATTAATCGTGAATATAGTGGCTATAAATGGTACGAAAAGTCTTACAGATGTGATTACCTTTCTTCGCCTTTGAGATTTTTGGATAACGATGTATTTTCTCTTCTAGATATACCATTGATTGATATGTCCCCCCCAAATTTAAATTTAAAGATTTCACAACTTCAACGATACATTGATTTGGCCATTCTTCATTATCATTCAGTATGGACTGACAAACTGCATTCCCTTTCTTCAAATTTTCCACTTCATGGCGATTTTTCACTTGCCGGTAATATTCTCTTCGATAATGATAATATCTTTGTTATAGATTGGGAGCATTTTCATGACAGCTGTGCCCCTTTAGGATTTGATATTCTATTTATGCTCTTTGAGCTGCTAATCATTAAGTTTAAATCTTCTCTTCCTGATATTAATTCTTTATACACAGTCGCCCGCTCTATTTCTTATGCAAAAAACCTTGGTGTTATTGATCCCATATTTTTAAATTATTCTACCCCCCTGCGGTCATTTCTTGATTGTCAATCCTCATTGTCTACATATTGGGGTGATCAGTATACCAAGCTACCTACTTGTGGCTATTCTAAAGCTCATATTCGTCACATTGATCGTTTACTATCATCCTACTTATGACTTCATTTTTTGCTAATATTGCCAATCTGCGTCGTGCTTGTATTTTTACCGGCACTAATTCATTGGCGGAAGTTTTAGTTGCTTTTAAATCTCTTGTTTTCGGGCGGAATTATCAAGACCAATCAATTATTACAAGGTATGAATCTCTCTTTGCTGAAACTGTTGGCTCTAAATATGCTTTTTCATTTGGTTCAGGAAGAATGGCGCTTTATGCAATTCTATGTGCGTTGGATATTGCCAACGGAGATGAGATTATAGTACCCGCATTTACGTGTGTTGTCGTCCCGAATGCAATGATTTATAGAGGTGTAACTCCTATTTATGTTGATATTGATCCAAAAACTTTTAATATTGACGTCTCTCAAATTGAATCACGTATCACCCCTTATACAAAAGCAATATACGCTCAACATACTTTTGGTTTTCCTTGTGATATAGAGGCAATCAAATTGATTGCCAAGAAGTATAATCTATATATTATTGAGGATGCTGCTCATTCTCTCGGTGGTCACTATTTTTCGTCAGACAAATTACCTATAGGTAGTGATCCAGATATCCACGCTACTTTTTATACTACTGATCACTCTAAAGTTATAAGTACATATTTAGGAGGCATGGTTACTTCTTCAAATTTGCAGCTTTCTGAGAAGTTAAAGACCTTTTACAAAACCGTTCCCTACCTTGATAGACCGAGAGTCAAAAAGATTCTCTTCTCTTTTATTATAGAGTTTATTTATACTCATCCCTTTTTGTTTTCTATTGGAAGGTATATTCATTCCATTTTGTCTCGTTTAGAAATCCTTTCTTCGTTTCGAGATGAGCTCCTTACTACAAAACCCACTAGCTATCCCTATCCTTGTAGATTGTCATCTCCTCAAGCAAGTATTGGTATTTCACAGCTAAATAATCTTGCATCACTAATTAATCACAGGAATCATATCTCATCTTATCTTAATACAATATTTCCCTTTTATCTTCCTTCTTACTTCTCTGAGAATCGTTTTACATGGCTTAGATTCTCCTTTTTAACCTCAGATAGAAACCAGTTCTTAAGTCAATCTAAATCATTTTCTGATTTAGGTATATGGTTCACAACCATTTTTAGTGGCCGCGAGCACCATCTTGAAGATGTTCTATACGAGCCAGGATCTTGCCCTGTTGCGGAATATGTAGCAGCACATATTGTCAACATACCTACTCATAGCCGTTTTCTTATTTCAGATGCGGAGCGTTTTAATACAAGATTTTTTAGAGATTTAATGCTTGCGCCTGCTATCGATGACTAATGTCAAATAATAATTTACTTTTATGATATCTATGTATCCGTATTTTACTCCTTGTCCCTCAGTACTTTAAGCGCTGATAGTTGTTTTGTGGTAAAATGGATTATCTTACTTTTCGAAAAGTGAAAATCGGAGGTCATCACCTTGTTCCTGGTTCTCAGCCCTACTTCATAGCAGATATCGCGGCTAATCATGATGGGGATCTAAATCGCGCCAAGGATTTAATATATCTTGCTGCTGAAGCTGGTGCACACGCAGCCAAATTTCAGCATTTTAAAGCCTCTACCATTGTAAGTGATTTTGCTTTCAAGAAGCTTTCTTCCAACAATTCACATCAGTCCAGTTGGAATAAATCTGTATACGAAGTTTATGATGATGCCTCTGTAAGTTGGGAATGGACTCAAGAACTACAACAGGCTTGTAGCGAATCTGGCATCACATTTTTTACTACACCATATTCTTTAGAAGCTGTTGATTTTTTTAATGAATTTGTACCGGCATACAAAATAGGTTCCGGCGATATTACATGGCACGACTTATTGAGAAAGGTTGCTAATAAAAACAAACCTTATATTTTAGCCACGGGCGCATCATCTATCCGCGAAGTTGTTTCAGCAGTTGATGTTTGTACCGACATTAACTCTCAACTTATCCTTATGCAATGTAATACAAACTATACTGCTAGCACTGATAATTTTAAATACATAAACTTAAATGTCTTAAAAACATACAACGCGCTTTATCCTGATTGCGTTTTGGGTCTCAGTGACCATACACCTGGTCATGCAACTGTTTTAGGAGCAATTGCACTCGGTGCTGTTGCTATTGAAAAGCACTTTACTGACGATAACACCCGTACAGGTCCAGATCATATGTTTTCAATGAGTCCTCAATCATGGCGTGAAATGGTTGACCGTTCTACTGAACTATTTCTTTCTCTCGGTTCTACAGTTAAACGAGTTGAAGACAACGAAAAGGACTCCATTGTTGTGCAGCGCCGTAGTATTTGTGCTTCTCTAGACATACCTGCCGGAACATGTCTAAATAGCTCACATTTATCAATTTTACGCCCCTCCCCTCCTAATTCGTTTACACCTTTTGATATTGAGAAGGTTGTCGGAAAAACTCTTAGTCGGTCTCTCAAGGCTGGTGAGAGCTTCACTCCTTCCCACTTTCATCAATGCTAGTATCACTTATCATTGTCAATTATAACTATTCTCGGTATTTATCTTCTTGTATTGACTCTTGTCTATCTCAGGAATTTCCTGAAAATTCTTATGATGTCATCATCATTGATGATGGCAGTACTGATGGAAGTCAAAATGTTTTATTAGATCATTATTCTGATAATCCAAGGATCAAGTTTTATTTACGACCCAATTCTGGTGTCGAGTCCGCGAGCAATTTTGGTATCAGTAAATCTACCTCCGATTTTATTCTACGTGTTGATTCTGATGATTTACTATCGCCATCTTATTTAAAGACTATTTTTTCATCGGACTATTTATCTTATGATATGATTTACTCCGACTACTATGTCATTAATGAGAAAACAGAGACATTAGAGAGAATCTTTCTTCCTTCATTTTCACCTTCCGAGATAAAGTCACGTGGTGACTTCCTGGCTACTGCTACTCTGCTTCGCCGGTCTCTCGTCCTTTCACTAGGCCTCTATGACACTTCTATAAAAAATTGTGGCCTTGAGAACTACGATCTTATACTTAGACTTCTTGGTCATGATTGCAGGGGCTTACATATACCTTCTCCATTGTTTTCTTACAGAAGACATTCTTCTAATTTAAGTGTAACGAGAAGGGATAGTATAATCGAGTACGGTCGTGAATTAGCCAAGCTTTATTCTAATGAGCCCTATAGGACTAATCAATATCATCCCTACGGGCTTTCGTTTTGAGACTATATAATCGAATTCTTGTTGTCGCAGCTCATCCTGATGATGAGATATTAGGTTGCGGAGGTCTCCTATCTCTTCAGTCCTCTCTAGGCGCTTCTATCCGGGTCATCTTTATCGCTGAGGGCTCATCCTGTAGATACTCGTGTCCCAGCAGCGATCAGGCTCAAAATGAAATCATCCATCGCAATGACTGTGCACACCGATCTCTATCTCTACTTGGTGTCAATGACCTTAGGTTTTTTAACTTTCCTTGTGGACGCTTAGATACTCTGCCAATTATTGATATAAACAAGATTATAGAATCTCAAATTCGTGACTTCGATCCCGTTCTAATTCTTTCGCACTCACCCGATGATACTAACAATGATCATAAACTAGTTTCAAGATCATTATCTATGGCTACTCGTCCTTATTCATGTCAAGTTTCTGAAATATTATTCTTTGAGGTCTTAAGTTCTTCTGAGTGGAATTTCTCTACACCCTTTAAGCCGAATGTTTTTTTTCAGTTACAGGAAGAGCAAATAGATGACAAGATACAAGCTCTACTTTGCTACGATACTGAAATTAAGGAATTTCCCTACCCTCGTTCACCTGAGGGTATTCGCACTCTTGCAAAGTTGCGTGGTATGCAGTCTGGTTTTACGTATGCTGAAGCCTTCTCCCTGTATAGGTCGATTGTATGAAAAAAATTTTATGTTTTGGCTATAGAGACTGGGCTATTGAGATTTATAATCGATTAGCCGATTGTAGTCGTTTAGACGTCCACATTTTTACAGAAAAAGAGCTTTTAACTGTTGATTTAGTCATCAGGCATTCGCCCGATTTCATATTGTTCTACGGATGGAGTTGGTATGTTCCTTCTGAGATTGTTTCTGGTTATTCCTGTTTAATGTTACATCCTTCAGCCTTGCCTTCATTTAGAGGTGGTAGTCCGCTTCAAAATCAGATCATTCGGGGCGTCACATCAACTAAATCTACCATTTTTTTAATGGATCATGGTCTTGATACAGGTGATATCCTAAGGCAAGCTGAATTGTCGCTTGAGGGTAATATTCCCGACATATTTTCTCGACTTAGCACATCCGGATTTGATATGACCGTTGATATTATCAATAATGGTTTTAATGCGATTCCCCAATCAAATGTCGATTGTTCTGTATTTAAGCGTCGCACGCCTTCAGATAGTGAAATTACTCAATCCGAGTTGCAGCATCAATCAGCCAAATATTTATACAATAAGGTTCGTATGCTTACAGGCCCCTACCCAAGGGCTTATATTAGAACGTCCGATGGCAAAAAGCTTCTTCTACATTCCGTCGAAATTGTTGATGATTTGTGATAACATATTAAATATTGTGGACTTCTAGCGTAATCCTTATTTGTCATATTGAATTTCTTCTTATTTTCACTTCCTTGTCTACATTATGCCGCGTTACTTTGAATCATCGCCCTTGTCTCTTGGCATTCACTTAACCCCAGAAGAAGAATTTTTATCATTATCCATTTCTCACAAGACTGCTTTGAACCATAAGCGTCTTGTTGACTTATATCACCAACTCGGCGACCAATATGCTTTCTTACTGTCTGAAAGGAATTCCATTACTTGTATCGTAGCTCAGTCCTTGATCTGGTCTAATCTTTCTTTAGGATCAAGCTGGCTCGATCGCTTAGCTTCAAATGAGTCGCTTATCTCAGAATTTATGTCTGAGCTTGATTCAGTTGCTGAGCTCTTTGCGGTTCACGATATTCCACTTATTGCCCTTAAGAATTCTGGTATTGCCCGTGGTATTTACCCTAATTATGGATGCTCACCCATGGGTGATTTAGATGTTCTCATTCCTCAAGATAATTTTATTCAAGCCCACAATCTTTTGATTGAAAATGAGTTTCAATTCATCTACCGTTCTCAGCACGAGATTGCTTCTCTTGACTACGCCCTTGAAACAGGTGGATCTGAATATCGCAAAATATTGCCTAGTGGTTCCGTTCTTTGGTTTGAACTTCAATGCCGGTCTGTAAGTGGTAGATGGATTAGACCACACCAAGAACCTAAATCAGAGGAACTTTTTTCAAGGTCCCTGAAGGTCCAAGGTAGTCACGTGAGAATTCTTTCACCTGTCGATAATCTCATTCAGGTATGTCTCCATACTGCAAAGCATTCTTATGTTCGATCTCCGGGTTTCCGCCTTCATACTGATGTCGATCGTATCGTTCGTGGTTGCACTATTGATTGGCATCTATTCTTGAAACGTGTCAATTCCCTTAACGTAAGAACAGCCACCTTCTTTTCTTTGATTTTTGCTAGTGATCTTCTTGGTACTCCAGTTCCGCAGTCCGTTCTACGTTCTTTAAGACCTAATATTTTGAAGCTACATGTTATTCGTTTATGGCTAATGAAAGTTGGTCTTTTTGAGCCCAACTCACCTAAATGGAATCGTTTTACTTTTCCTGTCTTCGTTGGTCTTCTTTATGATAACTTTGCATCATTGTTTGCCTCCCTTTTCCCAAGTAAGGACTGGTTACGAAGACGTTTTCGATCCTCCTTTTTCCCATTAAACTATTTGAGGTATATCATTAATATTTTGTTTGTAAGGAGCATGACCTAATGTCTTTTTCTATACAGCAATATTTTAATTCTCGTTTTCCTATACACGAGGAATCTCAAATCTATTTAGCTCCCTTTTCTAACGATTCCCAAAAGTCGGAAATTGCCTTTAGGGACACTGTCGCAACCCAAACATATTCTAATTATCTCAATATAATCGCTAAGCATCATTCAATACCGGTAATGGACAGAGAGGTTGAGCGTGTTCTCAAGAATCTTCCCAAGCATGCCGTTATTCTAGATATTGGTGGATGCTGGGGTTGGCACTGGAGGTCGATTGATCAAATTCGGCCCGATGTCAAAATTGTAATTCTGGATTTCTCCCTCCAGAACTTATTTTTTGCTTCAAATATTCTTAAACACAACTTAAATCATCAGATATTTCTTGTTAATGGTGACGCCCTTTCGCTTCCTTTCTCTACTTCTCAGTTTGACCTTGTATGGAGCGTACAAACCTTTCAGCATATCCCTAATTATCGTATTGCTTTTCAAGAGGTTTACAGAGTTCTTCGCAAAGGCTCTGGACTATTTGTTAACTATACACTGAATGATGCATTCTTGGTTAGGTCAATATATCGTTTGTTGTGCAAAAAGTATGTTTTAAAGGGCAACGTTGGTCCAATGTATCTTGAACGCAGCTCTTATTCACAGAAACAGCTACTGGCATCTATATTCCGTTCAGACGTTAGGTCTAGATATTCAGAAATTCTTTTTACCCCAGAGTTAAGATTTCCAGTTGGCAGTAAAGAAGCCTCTCTTCTTGGAAGGATCGATTCTTATCTCTCTGGGTCTAGTCCTTTTTTTAGCACAATTGCACGGCAGCAATCCTATGAGGTCTATGCATCCTAAATTTGTCTCTCATACATCTTCCCCTTATCTTATTTTTAAACGTATATCCGATGTCATTTTATCATGTTTTCTGTTATTTGCTCTTTCACCCTTACTTTTTCTATGCGCACTTTTAGTTTATTTTGACCTCGGAGAACCTATTTTATTTACCCAAGCTAGGGCTGGTTTATATGACCGTAAATTTGTTATTTATAAGTTTCGTACAATGAAACAAGTTTACGATCAATATGGTTCTCTGCTTCGTGACGAATTAAGAGTCACACCTTTTGGTCGATTTCTGCGTGCTCTTTCTCTTGATGAACTTCCCGAGCTGTACAATATATTTATTGGTGATATGAGTTTCGTTGGACCACGGCCCTTACCATATAGGTACGTTCCTCTTTATTCTGATCTTCAGCGTTGTCGACATAATGTATTACCAGGCCTTACTGGCCTTGCTCAGGTTAATGGTCGAAATCTTACTTCTTGGGATCGTAGATTTACTCTTGATCTTCTCTATGTCGACAAAATTTCATTTTTCCTTGATTACAAGATCATGATGAAGACCATATTTGTTGTTATATCTTCTCATGGTGTCAACTCTTTTTCTAACTTACCTATGCCTGATTTCACAGGTGATCAAGCACGACACAATAATTCCTCGCAATGAGCAATATTCTTGTTCTATCCGCTGGTAGACGTGTTGCTTTAGTTAGCTCTTTTAAGAAGGAGCTAATTAAATACTGCCCTTCCTCTAATATTTTTACTTGCGATATCAATCCTCACCTTTCTTCCGCTTGCCAATTCTCAGATAGATCATTCTCTATACCTCATTGCACAGATGCGACCTACATAGAGAGTCTAACGCAAATATGCGTTGAACATAATGTATCACTCGTTATACCCACTATTGATACAGAGTTATCAGTTCTCTCATCTCTTGAGCTGCAATCACTCCCTTTTAAAGTACTCATAAGTTCTCAAGACTTTATCGACCTCTGTTCTGATAAAAGACTTACAAGCAAATATTTTAGCTCCATAGGGGTATCTTCTCCCCTGATATATTCATCTGACCGAATTTCTTATCCATGTTTTGTCAAACCTTACAATGGTAGTTCCAGTGTTCGCAGTTATCTCTTTGATTCGCAATCAAACGTTCCTCCTTCTATATTCTCAGATTCATCACTTATATTTTGTGAATTTATTAACAGTTCATATGACGAATATAGTGTTGATGCTTACTTTGATCGGATTGGCAATCTCATATGTTTTGTTCCTCGCCAAAGACTTGCAGTACGTGCAGGTGAGGTTTCTAAATCTGTGACTGCCCGGGGTATTTTATATGACCTATTATTACCTATCATGCGTAATGTGCGGGGTGCTTATGGTCCAATAACTTTTCAGTTTTTTTTCAATCCTTCCAACAATGATATTAAAGCTCTTGAGATCAATGCTCGATTCGGTGGTGGTTTTCCATTGTCCTATGATGCAGGAGCCAATTTTCCAGCGATGATTATCAATGAGTACTTGCTAAATAAATCACTAGAATTCTTTGATGCTTGGACTGATAACTTACTTATGCTCAGATATGATGCTCACATTCTGAAGCAGCTTTGTGATTCCGATTAACCTTGCTGACACTGTTCTTGTATTTGATCTTGACGACACTCTTTACCCAGAAATTGACTATCATTATTCCGGCTTAAATTATATCCTTTCAACAATTTCTACTCTGTATCCGAGTAAAGCTAATATTCCCTCTCTTTCATCACTCATAGATTTCTCGTCAAGTCCCCTAGATGATATTGTTTCCAACCTAGATCTTCCTCCTTCTTCCATTACTTCCCTATTATGGCTTTATCGAAACCATACACCTACTATTCAACTTAGTCCATCTACACTTTCTTTACTGGATTGGGCTTCTTGTAATTTTTATTCTGTTTGCATCTTGACTGATGGTCGTAGTATTTCACAGCGTCTTAAGCTTAGTTCCCTTGGGCTTTCACATTTACCAGTATATATATCTGAAGAGTTTTCCGATGTTAAGCCTTCAAAAACTCGTTTTCTGGCAATAATGACTGACTTTCCTGTAACGAACTATATATATGTGGGGGATAACCCCATTAAGGATTTTGTAGCTCCCAACCTCCTCAATTGGCATACTATTGGATTACGAGCTTCTTCTTCTAATATTCATCCCCAACCAGTTTCATTACCCTCACCCGTACATCACCCCTCTTTGTGGATTGACAATTTGTCAGACTTAGTTAAAATGTTTAATTATGACTAATTACACTTTTCCTGCCTGGCCTTTTTATTCGGAGGACTCTATAACGCATGTAACTGATGTTTTACGTTCCGGTAAGGTCAATTATTGGACTGGGGACTTATGTAAAAAGTTTGAATCAAATTTTTCCGATTATATTTCTTCCCCACATTGTATTTCTGTCACAAATGGTACCGTCGCCCTTGAGTTATCTTTACTTGCTTTAGGTTTTGCACCCGGTGACGAAGTTATTGTTACTCCACGAAGTTTTATAGCTTCAGTTTCATCTGTAGTTCGGTCCGGTGCTCGTCCGATTTTCGCCGATGTCGATCAACATACCGGCAATCTAACTGCCGAGACTATCCGTCCACATATCAATTCTAGGACTAAGGCCGTAGTATGCGTTCATCTTGGTGGTCTTCCTTGTGACCTATTACCGATTCTGAATTTGTGTACTGAATTTAATTTGATACTGATTGAAGATTGCTCACAAGCTCATGGAGC